>Ga0265295_1002543_pt1 | contig 28602 bp, 27 predicted proteins | sample Munlansysbiofilm_FD_192503 | JGI IMG/M metagenome (GOLD analysis project Ga0265295, IMG submission 192503) | Leachate microbial communities from a municipal landfill in Southern Ontario, Canada - Methane capture system biofilm | ecosystem: Engineered > Solid waste > Landfill > Unclassified ... | reverse complement strand
TTGGCGCATTATTGGCAAGAAAGTTTAAGTTACCTAACGTATCAGGGTATTTGGTGTTAGGGTTAATTTTAGGCCCATCGATGGGGTTAATCTTTAAGGGTTATGAAGGGTTCATCACGATTGGTGAGAATGAATCACTATCCTTTATCAGTGAAATCGCACTTGCATTCATTGCCTTTTCTATCGGTAGTGAATTTGCCATAAAAACCATTAAAAAAATGGGGAAAGAAGTCATGATTTTGACGACTTTTGAAGTCATTGGCGCGGTATTAATAGTATTTTTAGCGATGCTTTTCTTACCTAAACCAGATAGCATCATGACAGGTTATAATCCGTTTGCGAATCCAAACATTGCTTTTGGTTTAATATTAGCGAGTATGTCTGCTGCTACAGCACCAGCAGCAACCATCATGGTCATTCGTCAATACCGTGCGTATGGTCCTGTAACAAAGACCATTTTACCAATTACAGCTTTGGATGACATCTACGGGATCATTACATTTGGGTTTTTCATTTCAATTGCACAGATTTTAGTCCCACAAGGCGCAGATCAACCGGTTTGGTTGATGTTCTCTAAACCATTTATTGAAGTTTTTGGTTCGATTATCTTAGGGGGTATCATTGGTTACTCTTTATCTAAGCTAGCGAACAAATACGATAAAACCAGAGACGACATGCAAGTCTTGGCGTTGATTGCCGTGTTCTTCGCAATTGGATTAACCTCTATTATGAATCATTATTTACATGAGTACGGGATTGCGTTCTCGCAGCTACTAATGAACATCATGATTGGTTCAATGATTGCCAATATGGCAAAAACGCCAAATAAAACCTTCACTGCAATCAATGATTTTTCAACACCATTTTATATCATGTTCTTCACTTTGGCTGGCGCAAGTCTAGATTTACACATCTTAAAAGCAGATACATTGGTACTTTGGATGTCACTAGTCTATATTTTAGCTAGAGGAAGTGGTAAAATATTGGGTATAGTAACAGGCTCATTTGTCGCCAAATCATCCATGACCATCAGAAAATATCTGGGGATTGCTTTATTACCTCAAGGTGGGGTATCGATTGGCTTGCTTGTCATTGTTTCTGCACAAATGAAGGGATTCTATCCAGTCATTTCAACCATTATCATGTTATCGATTTTAGTATATGAAACATTCGGACCACTATTTGCTAAATACGCGATTTCAAAAGCAGGCGAAATCAATGGTCTTGATCGTCTAGAAGAATTGTCAGGCATTGAAGGCTTAGACACACAAGGAGGGCACTAATATGGAAGTACTATTTATTGTATTAAACGACTTATCATACCTAGATAAAATCTTAGAGAAATTCGTAGAACTTAAAGTCAGAGGGGCAACCATGTTAGATTCTACCGGTATGGCTAGAGCCATCATGGATAGTGAAGGGTTAAACTTCTTACTATCAGGCCCATTCTTACATTCACTAGACCAGGAACAAAAAATGTCAAAAACCATTTTCACAGTCATTCCAGAAGGCAAGAAGACAGAAGAAGTAGTCGATGCCGTTAGAAAGATTGTTGAAGACTCTAAAAAACAAGTCATTGGGTTTATGTTTACAGTACCTGTATCAGGTATTTATCCAATGAAACCAAAACGTATCGAACAGTAAAAAGAGGCCAACGCCTCTTTTTTTATGATATGTTTATTAAAACAATGCTCATAGAATTAGGTTATAATACTTATTTATTGTTACATTGAATGCAACTTATCCTATATTTTTGCATCTTACCGCTCATTTATAGCAATCCACTTTTTGTTGTCATATACTGTGTTTGAAAACAAGGGAGGATTCAAACATGGGATATATATTACTATTGGTTTTATTTGCAGTTGAGGTGAGTTTCTTCAGTTGGTCTTTATGGACAAAAGAAACACACACAAAGGAAAAATCAATCACTTATTTAGGGATGACATTATTAATGATAGTTGGTTTTTCAACGGGACTATTAAGCATTGGGTTCAGATATTACTTATTGTTACTGTTTATCGTGATCAAATTAGGCTTGAGTATGGTGCGTTTAATCAAAAAAAGACGACCACACTATAAAAGTGGCAAAAATATCAGAAACTTATTACTCAATACACTTTCATTGGTATTTGTGTTAATACCTGCCATTTTATTTCCACAATATAAAGCATTGCCTGTGAGTGGACCATATGTAGTAAAACACGATAAGTTCACTTGGGTGGATGACACTAGAATAGATGCATATGAAGAAGATGACGCATTTAGAGCCTTAACTGTTGAGTTTTGGTATCCATCTGATACATCAAAGACTTATCCATTGGTGGTGTTTTCTCATGGTGCATTTGGCTATAGCGGTTCTAATTTCTCAACGTTTATGGCTCTAGCATCCAATGGGTATGTGGTTGCCAGTATCGGGCATACGCATCAAGCGTTCTTTACAAAAGATACCTGTGGTAAACTAACGATTGTTGATCAAGGCTTTATCCAAGAGGCTATAGAGATTAATGCCATGGTTGACACGCAAAGTGAAGCGTTAGTGTATGAAACCACACAAGCCTGGATGACACTTAGAACAGAGGATACGAACTTTGTCTTAGACACCATCATTTCACTCAAAGAATCTGAATCAACCTCACTGTTTGGTTTGATTGACATAACAAAAATTGGGGTATTTGGTCATTCATTAGGTGGGGCATCTGCCGCACAAATTGGCAGAATTAGAAATGATATAGATGCAGTTATCGTACTTGATGGTACAATGTTAGGAGAAGAAGTCGATTTTGTGGATGGATCTGTTGTCCTAAATGATATACCTTATCCAGTACCATTGTTAAATGTTTATGCAGAAGACCATTATCAAAATGCCATGACGTATGTCGGTGATTACTACAATAACTTTTATGCATCATCACATGCAGTGGATGCACACGAAACCGTATTTTTGGGTGCTGGCCATTTAAACTTTACGGATTTACCACTGTTTTCGCCAATCTTAGCAGGCATACTTGGTGTTGGTTCAGTAGATGAGGGTAAATGCATTGAACAAATGAACGACGTCGTCGTATCATTCTTTGATTATTACCTAAAAGCAGAAGGCACACTAGAGATAAAAGAGGCGTATTAACATGCAAGTTAGTATTAAGCGAATAGACAATTTAATCGATGAATGCGTGACCATTGAATGTGTTGAAATCACAAAAGATGTGCGGCGTATTGAAGCGTATGTTAAGTCACTAGGTGATGTCCTTTTTGGTAACATCGAAGACCGAACCTATACCTTCAATTTGACAGATGTTATCTATTTTGAAGCCGTAGACGAACGTGTATTCGCTTATACGAAAACGAAGGTTTTTGACATGAAAATAAGGTTATATGAACTAGAAGCCTTATACATGGATAAATGGTTTACTAGATGTTCGAAGTCATTTCTCATTAATCTGTTAGCGCTAGAATCGGTTAGTCCAGCCCTTAATGGGCGATTTATCGCACACATGCGCAATCAACAAAAAATCATCATTTCAAGACAGTATGTTAAGTCGCTTAAGAAACGATTACAAGGGGGTATGTAATATGGATTTTAAAACATTCTTTGTAAGAAAAATCGTGTTGGGATTCTTCATCTCGTTTACGTGTATATCCATTGCCATGTTGGTGGTAGGTCTCATGTACGAACCAGACGCAACCTTCGGATACGACCTATTTTTGTCACCACTTTTATTCAGTTTAGTGGCAGTTATCCCTTCTTTTATTCATTATGCCAATCACGAGTTATCAGTGAAGGCAATCGTCATTAGAAAAGTATTGCATTTGGTACTATTGGAAGTATTAATTCTTGGTATCCTAGCGTATGCGAATAGATTATCGTCTATCCAAATGACGTTGTCACTGGGCTTATCTATACTCATCATAGACCTCACTGTGAATTTGATATTTTATATGAACGATAAAAAAACGGCTGATGATCTAAACCAAGCGATTAAAGCATTACACATGCGTCAATCGGAGCACGTACAATAATAAAAGCCAATTACGAAAAAAAACCAGTTCATTGCGAACTGGTTTTGTCATTATTATAATGATTGTTCTGATTTTAAAACGTCTTCAAGTCTATCAATTAAATCAACAAAACGGCTGATGACTGCTTCAAATGTCGTTTTATCGGTTAAGTCTGCACCGGCAATTTTTGCGATATTAACTGGGTAATCTGACCCACCAGCTTTTAACATAGCCATATAGTTTTCCATCGCATTAGGCACGCCTTTTTTCACGTTGTCATACACTTTTAGTGATGCACTATAGGATGTTGCGTATTGATAAACATAGAATGGGGTATGGAATAGATGAGGTATATAAGCCCACACATATTGCTTACCGTCTTCTTCACGAATGTCGATATCGTAATAGTGTTTGTATAAATCCACCATGATCTTCGATAATGACGCTTCTGTAATCGGTGTTCCTGCTTCAACTAATTTATTCGCTTCATATTCATAAGTAGCGAATAAGGTTTGTCTAAAGAATGTTGCCATGATACCATCAATGGCATTTTCTAAGATAACAATTTTCTCTGCTTTTGAGGTAGCTTTCTTAAATAAGTAATCAGATAGCACATGTTCATTGAAGGTAGATGCAATCTCAGCAACGAAAATAGTGTAATCAGCAACGGCCATTGGCTGTGCTTCATTTGAGAAAATCGTATGTGCGGAGTGTCCTGCTTCATGGGCAAGCGTAAAGACTGAATCTAAGGTTTCATCGTGATTTAACAAGATGAACGGATGCCAGCCATAAAACCCACTGGAGTATGCCCCTGTACGTTTACCATCTTTGGGTAATACATCGACATAGCCTTCATCTAAAGCAGCCTTTTCATTCTTAACGAATTCAGGTGCTAAGTCTTTGATGGATTCAAAGAACATACTTCTAGCTTCTTCATAGCTATATTTTTTATCGCTATTCGCTAATTTTAAGAAACGGTCATAGGTATGGTATGTGTCAAGGCCAAGGTATTTTTGACGTAGTTTAATATAGCGTTTGATTGGTCCAACGTTTTGATAAGCAACGTCTTTTAAGTTATGGAATACAGATAAAGGAATATTATTGCCATCTAATCTAGATTCTAATGCTGAATTGTAGCCTCTAGATTTGTAGCTGGCTGCTAAGTTTTGTAACACCAAGTTGTATAAGTTTGCGAACGCATTCTTATTGTCTTTGTAGCGTTTGAACACAGCCTCAAAGACGAGTTTTCTGTCACTAGCTTCTTTTAGGTTTGGTAATATAGAACGATAATTAGATGTGGTTACTTTTACTTGTTCACCGTTTGATAAGGTGACCTGTTCATCTGTTCTATCACCAACGGCTAGTGCATTATACATGGCACTTGGGACACTGCCGATTGGTTGGTGTAATGCTAAGATTCTTTCATTTTCATCTGATAACACATGCTTTTGTTGGAAGAAGAGCTTTTCCATCACAAATTTGTATGGCTGTAATCTTTCATCACGTGTTAGAAATGACATAATCGTTTCTTTACCAACTGAAATGACTTCAGGTGAAAAGAAAGAAGTTGCTTGATTCATTTTTGCTAGTTTTAATAAAACAGTTTGATATTTTGAGCCTAATTCGTTGTCTTTTAAGTTTAAGTCAGCAGCCAAATGTGCATAAGCATAAACCTTATAAAGCACATGGATGATGTCTTCTTCTAATAAAAGATAATCTCTAAAGCCTTCAAATGTATTTAACTTACCTTTATATTGTGCAAATTGCGCAATTTTAGATTCGAATAGTTCTACATCTTTAGCCCATTCATCAAAATTAGGATAAAATACCGATAGATTCCATTGATTCATAGTATCAATTCCTTTCATAATTAGTTTATATTATATCGCAACCACCACATAATACAAAATATTTTCACGATAATAGAAAAAACACGATTCAGAATCATATTAAATTATGTGATGTTTACATTGAAACCGTTTTCGATTATTGCTATTTATATTAAAAACGTATATAATTAGAAAGCAATCAAGAGATTGATCACGAAAGTGCTACAGGCTAAAACCTGTGCCCAGAAAGGGGAAGACTATGATTACAATTTACACAACACCAAGTTGTTCTTCATGTCGAAAAGCGAAAAAGTGGTTAGAAGAACATCATTTACCGTATGAAGAGAAGAATTTATTCTCTAATAGAATTACAGCAAATGATATTTCATTAATGCTTAAAAATGCGGAAAATGGATTTGAGGATATCATCTCAACTCGTTCAAAGATTTTTAAGGAACAAGACTTAGATGTAGATGCTATGTCAGTTAATCAACTGAAAGACTTTATCATCGATAACCCAAGCGTATTAAAGCGCCCAATTATCATTGATGATCAAAAAATGCAAGTTGGTTATAATGATGAAGAAATCAGAGTCTTTATTCCAAGACGCTTAAGACAGCTTGTCATGTGTCAAGATTGTCCTGCTGGTGAAACATGTGATTACCAACAAGCAATCAAGAAATATTTTGAAGAAATCAAGCAAGAACAAAAAGCTTTATAACATGCCGATTGGCATGTTTTTTTTCAAATATAATTGTGTTATTTTCATGTCATTTATTGACATCCCTTAACTACTATAGTAAAATTGATTTGAAGTATTTAAGAAGTTAAAGGCAAACTTAGAGCAATCTAAGGACGCAAAGCTACAGGGTCTTACTAAGACAGCCAGTTACCGGTAACGTTTTTTCTGGTATGGCAACATTTAAATGAATGCCAGCACATGAAAATGCTGGCTTTTTATATGAATATATGTCAAGTTTACAAGTATGGCTTGTAAACATGCTTTGACACCAATAAAACCAATGACTAAAATGCTTTAGCTAAGACAGATTTAAATCTGTTTAGTTAAATACGTTTTAGAGCACAGATTTATGTGTTTAGTTGCTTAAAGTACCATTGGGGAGCCCTCATAAACCCCTTTGGTACCAAATTATAACATAAGTGCCGCCAAGCAGTGTTCTAAAATGGATTGTGGTTTTATTGGGGTTAAAGCATATAAAAAAGTAAAATATTAAAAAAATAAACCTGCAAATTATGCAGGTTTTATTGTTTTTAGTGTCTCGTATAAACGTCGTTATATTGTCTATATACTCTGATAAATGTCGTGCATTTTGATAAGTCTTTTAATGTTTTAGCACCAACATAGGTACAAGTAGAGCGAATGCCACCTAAAATATCTTTGATGGTGTCATCGACATGACCTTTAAATGGGATTTTAACGGTTCTACCTTCACTACTTCTATAATCAGCGACTTCGCCTTTATGTTTGATCATGGCAGTAGAACTACTCATGCCATAGAATTCAACGAATTTCTTTTCTTTATAAATAGGCTCAAAGGATTTCATATCTTTTTGTAAGGTGTCATGGAATTCAGTGATGACTTTACCGCCACCTTCTAAATGGCCTGCAAACATCCCGCCGAGCATCACGAAATCTGCACCAGCACCAAATGCTTTTGCAACATCACCTGGACATGTACAACCACCATCAGAAATGATGTGCGCACCTAAACCATGTGCTGCATCGGCGCATTCGATGATCGCAGATAATTGTGGATAACCAACCCCTGTTTGAATACGGGTTGTACAAACACTACCTGGTCCGATGCCGACTTTAACGATATCAACCCCACGCAAGATGAGTTCTTGAGTCATATCAGCCGTGACCACATTACCAGCTATGATGACTTGATTTGGATAAGCAGCTCTCACTTTAGACACGAACTGTCCAAAGGCTTCTGAGTAACCATTTGCAACATCGATACAAATAAACTTAATGGATGGGTTTTGTGCAATCGTACTCACTAGGTTATTATAATCATCTTGTGATGTCCCAGTGGATAAGGCAAAAAACTCAGGATTCAAATCGTTCATCACGTTTGAAATATGTGCTTCTGAATAACTCTTAACTAAGCAAGTGAATAATTGGCGTTCTTGTAGGGCTTTGGCCATATCAAGTGTACCAACACCATCCATGTTAGCGGCCATAATTGGAATACCAGTCCATGTTTGTTTTGAATGTTTGAACGTGTAAGTACGTTGTAAATCCACTTCCTTACGACTAGATAGCGTTGAACGCTTTGGTCTAATTAAAACATCTTGAAAATCTAACTTTTCATCAAATTCAATGCGCATAATGTCCTCCTATTAAATCCATATCTAGTATAATATAAAACCCAATAAAAGCCTATAAGTATTTTCTTTGAAACGTTTTCAGGCGAAAAAAAAGACCAAACGGTCTTATTTCTTCTTGGTATAAATTCTTTCACTTTTGCGAACAGAAGGTCTTAGTTCAATGTTGTGGTGTTTTAAAAACTCTTCAAAACATTTTTTACCCACTTCATAGTTGTCGACTTCATATTCTAATTCATAATCCGTAATCCCATAATAGACGCACTTGTCTAAGAAGAGTTCACCGTCTTTATAAGGTGTGGATACACGGTAGTTATCTAGTGACCCTAATAATTTAACATCTTTGTCAATATCGAAAAATGCTTTTGTGTTAAATCCGTTTTCAATCATCTCTAAAGCTTCTTGTTCATCTAGTAAAACGTGTTGTTCATACGCGCCTTGATCGCTATGAGATTTTGATGTAATCTTGTAGAAATGTTCGCCTTTTTTACGAATTCTCAAAACGATTTTGTTTTTTCTAAAGTATAAATCTTCGGAATCAAAATAGAAGTTGGTTTGTTTAAAAATATTATTCTCTAACTCTAACAAGTTTAAAAGGTCATAATATTGTTTTTCTTCTAAAGGCGTCTTGAATTCGATTTCAATGTTAGTCTTCATTAAGCATCACCCGTATCTATTATCTATTATTTACCCAAAAATATCAAGAACTATGATATATTTAAATAGAGGAGTGGATGTTATGAGATATGCGGTATTGAATAAAAAAAATAAAGAATCGATTAGTTTAAGAGAAACGCTCATGGGCAAGATTGACGCTACCTATGATGAAATCGACCCTGAAGTCGTATTTTCCATCGGTGGCGACGGGACAGTTTTAAATGCCGTTTCAAAATATGCCCACATTCTAGATAGAATATTAATCGTTGCCATCCATACAGGCAATTTAGGATTTTATACTGAGTTTTTACCTAAAGACCTAGATGATATCCTAGCACTTCTTAAAACAGACTATCAAATCAATGAATTTTCATTATTGAGTTATAAAGCTGGTACCTATGAAGGGCTAGCGATGAATGAAGTGTTCGTCAGTGGTAAATTTAAAATGTTAGAAGCAGATGTTTATATTGATCAGACACTCGTCATGAACACCAGAGGCAATGGCATATGTATCTCAACACCAACCGGTTCAACTGCCTATAATTACGCTTTAGGTGGGGCCATCATCGACCATGATATCAAGGCTGTCCAATTAACACTAGCGGCACCATTTGACACCATAAAGCACCGTATGGCTTACCCAATCGTATTATCAGAGAAACATGAATTTATCATAAAACCTAAGAATTATGACTGTGAATTATCGGCAGATAGATTGCATATCAATTTACATAATGTCAGAGAAATTAGAGTCAAGATATCTACTAAAACAGCAAGGTTCTTAAAAAACGAACACAATGTTTTTGCTAAACGTATCAAAGATACATTTATCGGTCGAGATTAAAACGTTTACATCCTCATATTAAATGGTATTCAGTGTGAAATACCTTGAATTTTGAGGATTAAGTGATAAAATAACAATGGAAACAAAAACCAATTATATAAGGAGGGTTTTTTCATGGCTATTAAAGTAGCAATCAATGGATTTGGTCGTATCGGCCGTTTAGCATTCCGTTTAATGCACCAAAGCGACGCTTTTGAAGTCGTTGCATTAAATGACTTATCCAATGCAGATGAACTTGCATATCTATTAAAGTATGATACTGCACAAGGTAGATTTTCAGGTGAAGTATCAGTTGAAGGTGATTACCTAGTCGTTGACGGTAAGAAGTCACAAATTTTAGCAGTTAGAGATCCAAAAGAATTACCTTGGGGTGCCCTAGGTATTGACGTTGTACTAGAATGTACTGGTCTATTCTTAGATGAAGAAAAAGCGTCAGCACACTTAGTAGCAGGTGCTAAGAAAGTTGTACTTTCTGCGCCAGCAAGCTCAAAAGGTATCAAAACAATCGTTTATAACGTAAACCACAATGTCCTTGACGGTTCAGAAACCATCATTTCAGGTGCATCATGTACTACAAACTGCTTAGCACCAATGGTAGACGTATTAGACAAAGAATTTGGCGTTGAATGGGGCTTCATGACAACAGTTCATGCTTACACAAACGACCAATCATTAATGGACCAACCTCACAAGAAGGGTTATATGACTCGCCGCGGTAGAGCTGCAGCAGCATCTATCATTCCTTCAACAACAGGTGCCGCTAAAGCAGTAGGTAAAGTATTACCTCACTTAAACGGTAAATTAGACGGTACTGCATTACGTGTACCTACAATCACAGGTTCAATCGTAGACTTATCCGTAGAACTTAAGAAACATGTTACAGTAGAAGAAGTAAACGCTGTGTTCCAAAAAGCATCTAACGAAACTTTATTCTATACAGAAGACCCAATCGTATCAGCAGATATCGTTGGTTCAGGTTCTTCAGTATTTGATGCAAACACAACTCAAATTCTAACTGCAGGCGACAAACAAGTGGTTAAAGTTATGGCTTGGTATGACAATGAAATGACATACACAACTCAATTAATCAGAACCCTAAAATATTTCGCTTCATTAATCAAATAATTTAGACTAAATCAAAAGGCACTTTTTAAGAAAGGTGCCTTTTTTCATTTTCATTTAGGGTTTAAAATGTTATAATTTGAGTAGAGTTTGAAAACGCTTTTATGATAAAGACAAAGTGAGGTATAAGGATGAATTATAAAGCACTACATAGTTGGATAGATGAGATGGCTTCTTTATGCAAACCAGACAACATCTATTTTTGTGATGGCTCAGAAGCTGAGTACCAAGATATGCTAGAAAAGCTTGTCAAAGAGAAAAAAGCAGTTAAATTGAATCCAGAGAAAAGACCCAACAGCTATGCGTTTTTCTCAGATCCAAGTGACGTTGCGAGAGTTGAAAATAGAACCTTTATCGCATCTATGAATGAATTGGATGCAGGGCCAACCAATAACTGGATTGACCCACTCATACTCAAACCTAAAATGACCAAACTATTTGATGGGTCAATGCGTGGTAGAACCATGTATGTCATTCCGTTTGTGATGGGGCCAATTGGTGCTGATATTGCACAATATGGGATACAGTTAACCGATTCACCTTACGTGGTTTGTAATATGAGATTAATGACAAGAATGGGTGAACATATCCTAGATATCATCGAAGGTGGTAAAGATTTCATCCCATGCCTACATAGTGTTGGGTATCCATTAGTCAATAGGCCTGACTTAGACTGGCCAAGCGCACCGATTGAAGAAAAATATATCGCGCATTTCCCAGAAGAAAGACTGATTTGGTCTTATGGGTCTGGGTATGGCGGAAACGCCTTATTGGGGAAGAAATGCTTAGCCTTAAGAATCGCTTCTAAGATTGGACAAGAAGAAGGTTTTCAAGCAGAACATATGCTCATCTTGAAACTGACCAATCCAGAAGGCATATCTAAGTTTATCTTAGGTGCGTTCCCAAGTGCCTGCGGGAAAACCAATTTATCGATGTTAATCCCGACTTTAAAGGGTTGGACAGTTGAAACCGTTGGCGATGATATCGCCTGGATCTTTAAGAAGAAAGATGGCAAGTTTTATGCCATCAATCCAGAAAAAGGCTTCTTTGGGGTGGCGAAAGGTACCTCATATGAAACCAACTATAACGCCATGAAGGCGATTGAAAAAAACACGATTTTTACAAACGTCGCTTTAACAGAAGACTTAGATGTTTATTGGGAAGGCATGAAAGATGCGCCTGATAAATTAATCAGTTGGAAAAAAGACATCTGGCATAAAGGCGATAAAGAACCTGCTGCGCATCCAAACTCAAGATTTACAGTCCCAATCGAACAAGCACCGAATTTAGCCAAAGAGTATGACGATAAAGATGGGGTGTTAATCTCTGCTATCCTAGTCGGTGGTAGACGTGCAAATACCATACCACTTGTAACAGAAGCGTTTAGCTATAACCACGGCATCTTTATGGGCTCAATGATGGGTTCAGAAATCACTGCAGCTGCGATATCAGATTCAATCGGTAAAGTCAGACGAGACCCATTTGCGATGTTGCCATTCATTGGGTACCACATCAAAGATTACTTTAATCATTGGTTTAATATGAAAGGCCATACAAGTGAGGCGCACTTACCAAAAATCTATTATGTGAACTGGTTCAGAAAAGATGAACAAGGCAATTTCATTTGGCCAGGTTTTGGAGAAAACTCAAGGGTGTTAAAATGGATTTTCGAACGATGTGAACATAAGGCAAAAGGAATTGAAACACCAATTGGGATTATGCCAGATAAACAGGATTTAGATTTAACCGGCTTAAATATCACAGATAAAGACTTAGATACTTTATTCGAAGTGGATAAAAAAGCTTGGTTGGATGAATTATTGGATTTAGAAGATTACTACAAATCATTAGGAGACATTCCTAAAGCATTATATGAAGAACTCTATCAAGAAAGAGAAAGGCTAAACAAACTAGGTGAATGATGTGTTTACACTATCCAAAACAAAAAGAGAAAAAGGCTTAGAAGTTGTACAAAAAGACATCGATGATACGCTATTGGACCATGAAGTCCTAATTGAAGTATTATCGGCATCTTTATGCGGAACAGACGTCCATATTTATAATTGGGACGCTTGGGCGGCTAATAGAATGAACCCACCACTCACCGTTGGCCATGAATTCTCAGGTAGAGTGACGAAAGTAGGCGCTGGTGTTGACCGCGTTAAAGTCGGCGACATCGTGTCATCAGAAACACACATCGTTTGTGGACAATGTGAGTTCTGCCGAACAGGTAGAGGTCATATTTGTCAAAACACGAAAATCATTGGTGTTGATACCGATGGGTGTTTCGCAGAGATGATTAAGATGCCTGAGGCAAACCTAATCATCGATAAGAGCGGGACAGACCCAAAATACCTATCTGTTTTAGAACCACTCGGTAATGCCGTTCATACGATGTTACATTTTGACATCATTGGTAAAACAGTTGCCGTCATTGGTTGTGGACCAATCGGATTAATGGGGGTAAATGTGGCAAAAATCGTCGGTGCGAAGAAAATCATCGCGATTGAAGTCAATCCATTTAGAATGAAATTGGCCAAAGAAATCGGTGCCGATATCGTGATTAATCCAAAAGAAGAGGACGTCATTAAACGTGTCTTAGAAGAAACAAACGGGTTAGGTGTAGATGTCGTGACTGAATTCTCAGGACACAAAACTGCCATCGAACAATCATTTAAATACATTAAAAAAGGTGGCCATATGGCACTGCTTGGGATTACCCCTGATAAGATTGAAGTCGATCTATCCAACGACATCGTCTTTAAAGGGATAACCATTTATGGGGTCACAGGCAGAAAGATGTATGAAAACTGGAATCAAGTATCGGCATTCATTGAAGCCAAACGCATCCAGTTTGATAAGATTGTGACACACGTCATCAAAATGGAAAACTTTGAAGAAGCATTTAAAATTATGGCATCCGGTAATTCGGGGAAAGTGGTCATGATTCCTTAAGGAGGATTTATGGATTTTTTAGAAAGTAAGGTACAACAATTAAAAACAGATGGCGTCTACCGCGAACTACCTGTTAGTGAAACACCATGTGAAGCCATTATCACATTAAATGGCAAAAGGGTCATTAACCTATCCTCAAATAACTATTTAGGGTTTGCCAATCATCCACGATTAAAAGAAAAAGCCATTGAAGCCATCAACCACTATGGGGTTGGGGCTGGTGCGGTTAGAACGATTGTTGGTAATATGGATATCCATGAACAATTAGATCAAAAGATTGCACAGTTCAAAAAAGAAGAAGCGGCACTCGTGTTCCAAAGTGGGTTCATGTGTAACGTAGGTGTCATTCAAGCGGTCACGGATAAAGGGGATTTGATCATATCTGATGCCTTAAACCACGCATCAATCATCGATGGCGTGAAGTTATCCAAAGCCGACAAAGCAATCTATAAACACAGCGATATGGCAGATCTAGAACGTATCTTAAAAGAAAAAAGACACTTATATAATCAAGTATTGATCATCACAGATGGGGTATTCTCAATGGATGGCGATATCGCGAAGTTACCTGAGATTGTCAGATTAGCGAAACAATATAAAGCCTTAACCTATGTGGATGATGCCCATGGGTCAGGTGTATTGGGTGAATCTGGTAGAGGCACCGTAGACCACTTCCATTTACATGGTCAAGTAGACTTTATCATTGGGACACTGTCAAAAGCGATTGGTGTCGTCGGTGGGTATGTGGCTGGTAGTCTTGCGATGAAACAGTATTTGTTACATCGCGGAAGACCCTTATTATTTTCAACCTCACTGATGCCATCTGCAGCAGCTGCCATCATCGAAGCATTTACCATGCTAGAAGAAAGTACCAGTTATACCGAAAAGCTATGGGATAACTCACGATATCTAAAAGCTAAGTTAAAAGAAAAAGGCTTTGACATTGGTCATTCAGAGACCCCAATCACCCCAGTGATGATTGGTGATGAATCAAAAACCATGGCATTCTCAAAAGCCTTACTTCAACATGGTGTGTATGTGTCAGGCATTGTCTTCCCTACTGTCCCAAAAGGATATGGTAGAATAAGAATCATGGTATCTGCTTTGCATGAGAAAAAGGATTTAGACCAAGCGGTTGATATTCTTTATCATACGGCAAAATCGATGCAGATATTATAGGAGGACCTATGTTCATATTGGTAGAGACAAAAGAAAATATTAAAAAGATTGCGAAGATGTCAAAAACGATTTGGCATGAAGCGTATCAGGCGATTTTAGATGAATCACAAATCGATTATATGCTCGATAAGTATCTATCCAAAGAGGCAATCAAAGACCAAATCAATGCAGGCTACCAGTATTTCATCATCAAGGATGACAAACCATGTGGGTTTGCATCTATTAGAGTCGATGATAAGGTATTCTTAAGCAAGATATATGTCCTTAAGGATTATCGTAAAAAAGGCCTTTTAAGGGCTTTTATCGATAAACTTAAGGATTATAACAAGCCTATCTATCTAACGGTTAATAAGAATAATAAAGATGCGATTAAAGCCTATGAGTCACTCGGGTTTGTCATCAAGGATAGCATCATAACAGACATCGGACAATCTTATGTGATGGATGATTATGTGATGGAGTTTTCACATGACATTTAAGGATTTTTATGAGGTTGAATCGAAGAAACCATACTTTAAAGACTTAAAGGCATTTATCACACAAGCACGATTGACTAAAACCATCTTTCCAGAGAAAAAAGACCTATTTAAGGCATTTGATTTAACCCCTTTTGAAGCGGTTAAAGTCGTCATCTTAGGTCAAGACCCATATCACAATCTCAATCAAGCGAACGGTTTAGCCTTCTCTGTTCAAAAAGGCATTGCTTTACCGCCTTCTTTGATCAATATATATAAAGAGATTGAATCCTCGTTTTATATTTCCATGCCAAGACATGGTGACTTAACCGATTGGGCAAAACAAGGCGTATTACTGTTAAATACCATTTTAACGGTTGAAGCCCATCAACCGCTATCCCATCAAAACAAAGGCTGGGAAGTATTTACACTTGAGGTGATTAAACACTTAAACTTATTAGATCAACCGATTTGTTTTATGCTCTTTGGCAGTAATGCTAAGAAGTACAGACATTACTTAACCAATCCAAATCATTTGATTTTAGAGACCGTTCATCCTTCACCGCTTTCAGCCTATAAAGGATTTATTGGCTCAAATGTATTTAAGAAGTGTAATGATTACTTAATCAGTTTAGATGTTAGTCCAATCGATTGGCAATTAAAATAACTTGTGATACAATAACCTTAACAGAGTAATAAGGAAGCGTTAAGTGACTAACCATGGGATGTCGGGTTGGTACGAACACTAGAGATAGTGGCGGTTTTCTTATGCGTCCGCTGTAAGGTTTTTTTTTATAGTGGATCTCTCAATATAGGAGGTCTTTTATTTTGACGAAGCAATTAAGGTTTTTAAGTTTAGCAGGGATATTGACGGCATTGTCAATTGCCCTAGATGTGTTAGTGAAACAAGTCATTCCAGCAGCTGATTTTGGGTTACCCTACTATGCCATCCCACTCATTATTGGTGGAATCGTATTAGGTCCAATCTACGGTGCTTTAATGGGTTTAGTCAGCGATAATGTTGGGTTTATCCTCTTTGTTAGAGGTGGCTATAATCCACTCTTTAGTTTAAGTGCCATCATATGGGGGTTCTTACCTGGCTTACTACTCAATAAGAAAAGTAGTCATTTGAGAATAGGTATTGTATTAACCATTACCCATATCATAGCCTCACTGTTAAATACGTTTGCGTTATTCATGGTGGTAAATCTAGATTACGCAATCGGTAGCTTATCTTTAAGACTACCAATGATACCAGTGAATATCGCAATCTTAAGTATTGTCACAGTGATATTAAACAAACGACTAATGCCAGTTTACGAAGATTTTTTGTTAGAGAAATAAACCAAAGATGCCTAATCCCAAGGCATCTTTTTTATAAGTGATTCAAAATTTAAATAAATTCAAAAAAATTCAATATCTATTTATTTTTATATTATTTAGGCGTATAATAGTCTTGTGGAGGTGTTTTTATGTTGGAAATTAAAAACGTCAGTAAGTCTTATGGCAATAAACTTGCCAATGATCAAATTACATTAATCATTGAACCAGGCGACCTATATGGGTTTGTTGGGCATAATGGTGCAGGCAAAACGACTCTTTTGAAGTCGATTGCAGGTATCATTAATTTTGAAAAAGGTGATATTTTAGTACTTGGTAAGTCCATCAAAGATGAACCGCTTGAAGTTAAAAAACTCATCGCCTATATACCAGATAATCCAGATATCTATGAGTCATTAACAGGCATTGAGTATTTAAACTTTATAGGTGATGTCTTCAAGGTATCCAGTCTTGAAAGAAAAGACTTGATTGAACAATATGCCAATATGTTTGAGTTAACATCCGTATTATCACACCCAATCTCATCCTATTCACATGGGATGAAACAAAAGCTAGTGATTATATCTGCTCTCATCCATAAACCAAAAGTATTATTATTAGACGAGCCATTTGTAGGTCTTGACCCTAAAGCCAGTTTCTTATTAAAAGAAACGTTCAAAGGGTTATGTGAACAAGGGTCTAGTATTTTCTTTTCAACGCACGTCCTAGAAGTTGTTGAAAAGTTATGTAATAAGGTAGCCATCATCAAACAAGGGAAGATTGTTGCTCAAGGTTTAACCCAGGATGTCATCAAAGACCAATCGTTAGAACACTTATTTATGGAAATCGCGAGTGAAGTCTAATGTATCTACATCTTGTAAAAGTCTTTTTCAAAGAGTCATTTTCATTAAAACGATTATTTGGGTTTAATCTAAAAGAAAACAAACTAAAGACGGTTTTAATTGGATTTGCCATCCTTTATGCTTTGGTGGCATTCTTAGGTGGATTTGGATTTCTATTCTTTGATTTGGCTAAAATATTATCCGAACAAAACCAACTAGAAGTCGTCTTATCCTTTTTAGCCACTTATACGTTAGGTTTATCTGTCATGATGGCCTTATTTAGATCAAGTGGGTATATCTTTCATTATAAGGATTATGACATATTAGCACCGTTACCGATTAAAGAACAAACGGTTTTATTGGCGAAATTAACGGTAATGATCTTAATGATTTATATCACATCCATTATCTTCATCGCACCGATTGCATTTGGGTATTTCTATTTTGGTGATATCGCATTTTTCACCGTGGTATACTTTATCCTTGGGTTCTTATTGGCACCACTACTGCCAATTGTAGTATTATCCTTTGTTTCATTATTGATCACAACCTTAACGTCTAAATTACCAGGAGCTAAAATATTTAATATCATCTTCATGTTTGCCTTTTTCTTAGGGATATTTGCCTTAACGTTTTCAGTCAATGAAACAGAAGTGAATCCGTTAACAGGCCAAATCAATATGGTCAAAGGCTTAGCGACTTACTATCCAATGATTGAAATGTTTATCAATAGCGTTCATCATCAAGATCATGTCGCATTCTTACTATATGCAGGTATATCCATAGGGGTATTTATGCTATATGTATTACTGATTACAAACCTAGTAAAGAAAACCAATCAGTCCAAGCGAACTGCTTATTTCAACCGTAATAAGGCTGTGACATTCCAATCATCTCATGTGATTATGACACTGGTAAAAAAAGAGTTTAAAACCTATTTTTCAGTCCCAATCTACGTCTTAAACACGGGTTTAGGGGTTGTAATCATCATTGCGATGTCTGTTGCAAGTCTGTTCTTTAAACAAGACATAGAAGCATTCTTAATAGAAACAACCGCCTTAAACGTCCCATTATTACCATTGATATTAATTGTTTTTGGGTTTTCAATTGTGATGACTTATACATCCGCTGTGAGTTTATCGTTAGAAGGCAAACACTTTTCACTGTTAAAGAGTTTGCCAATTGATCCACATGACATTATGTTGTCAAAAGTATTATTCAATATGTTATTGGTGATCCCGGCATCGATCCTAGGGATTACCTTGATCAGTTTCGCATTAGCCTTAACACCGGTTGAGATTTTCTTGTTACTACTATTAGTGACAGGGCTATCTACATTATCATCATTGATGGGTTCATTTATTAATCTAGCGGTACCAAAGTTTGAATTTTCAAATGAAGTAGAAGTGATCAAACAAAGCATTGCCTCGTTGCTAGCTGTTTTTGGTGGTTTTGCCTTATTGGTCACATTTGGGTTCCTTTATTCGCTACTCGATAAGGTATTATCATCGAATATGAGTCTATTTTTAATTGGCATATTTTTGTATGCCATATCGATTGGATTATACGTCTTACTAAAACCAACCTCAAGAAAGCAATTTCTCAAATTTTAAAGGAAAAAGATGACTTCGGTCATCTTTTACTTTGTCGATTGAGTTTGGTTATATTTGGTTGTAATAACCATTCTATTTAGATATTCAACGGGTTTTTTCATATAGTAAACACGCTTCATCCATTTGACTAAATCATCTGGGTCATCAGAGGGCAAGATGATATCTGCGATAGCTTTAACTTTCTCATCGGCTGAGTTCAAAGCGATTGAATAGTCACTGCTATGCATCATATCGATATCAAAGGATTTAGATCCAAATGCAATTACAGTTTTTAGTGGATGTTTGCTTAGAAAATGGTCTAGTGCTAACTTTTTAGACGTATGAGATGTGTGGATTTTCAAGAAGAAGTAATCAACCATTTTGGTATATGGATAAATTTGAAAACTGATTTCTTTTTCACATATTGCTTTTAAATCAGATACATAGGCTTCAATGGTAGAAAGTTTATCCAGTAATATGTAAAACACGACAGGATCGTTTGAGCTAATTTTGCCTTTGATATGGTTTCTAAAGTAATCGTTTTTTCGGTCCAAGTAGAAGCGTTCCTCGGCTTCATTTTCAAACGTTGTGTGATAAATTGACAAAGCTTGATCGATGATGGCATAACTGAATATATTTCTATCTAGTTTAGAAAAATAGTCATGGATGCCATCTTGGGCCAGTTTAGACATTGGCTTAATATCTGTAAATGTTTCTTTGGAGATATCATAGTTTACAACACCATTCATGATCATGAGCTCTAATTTGAGTGGGATACCCAACAATATCTTGGATAATGATGCAGGGGTTCTGGTCGTGGATATTGTGAAGTTTAACCCATCACGAATGAGTGTAGTCAAGGTGTATGTTGTATAGGGTGTTAGTCGTTTTTCATTGGTTAGTAGGCACTCATCTAAACCGCTGACAAACAAAATATCCTGATTCTTATGACACGATAATCTAAAGTTATTGATGAGCAAAGTGATTAACACACCGATAATGGTAGAAGAGATTCTATTGGTTGCGAATACAAAAACGGGTAAATTATTTCTTAAGGATATCGTAACACTCAGATAAGTTAGTGCAGACACAAACACAAGATCGTGTTGTTTGAAACGCACTAAAATGGCGATTAACAGCGTGATGAAAATGGCAGTTAACGCATATAACACAATCAAATGCAAAACATAACCATAGTGATCTATTAAGTAATCCTTCAGTATCGATTCATACATAAGGACAACCACCATGCCAAATATCCCACCAAAAATTGAGCCGAATGACCTAATTCTTGCAAGAGCAAATGATTTTGAGTTCTCCCTTTGCATAGTATATACAGCAGCGATTCCAGCGAAAAAAGGTGAATACCAGGTGGTTGCGAAATCAGGTGATATGAAATAAAAGATGATTTCTATGCATAGGGTTAACATCAACGCGATGGCAGTTTTAATATTTCTTAGTCCAAATTTTAACATAGTACTCCAATCTTAAAAATCTAGGCATTCTAAAAGGTATTGGTATAAACAACTATAGTATAACACTTGAAGATAAACCTGCGTAAAAAAATGTGACAGTTTTAGAATAAATTTACTTGAAAAAAAAGATGACGCTGGTCATCTTTTACTTTGTCGATTCTCTTTCAATTAACTTAACGTCTAATACACTATGAAAATCCGTGATGGGCTCTTCATTTAAAAGTTTTACCAAGGATTCTAAAGCAAGCTCACCCATACGTCTAATTGGTTGTTCAATGGTTGTGATGGTTGGTGATACTAAAGTCGTATAGACGATATTATCAAATCCGACAATCTGAACATCCTTAGGGATTTGTTTGCCCATTCTTTGTAAGATGGTTTGAGCATGGATAGCTAAGAAGTCTGAGGTTGCGAATACACCGTCAATCTCAGGATGATCTTGGATGATTTTCGTAATCGCATCAATATCTGGGTTGATTAAGTCACCATCATAAGAAATATATGGAATGTTATTTTGAACTAAAACTTGTCTAAAGCCTAATGACCGTTCTGAAACGGTTAGTAGGAATGAAGGCCCTCTTAGTTCTAATATATACCTTGCACCACCTGAAATTAATCTTTGTGCAGCAATGATGCCACCTAAGATATTGTTAGATGTAATGGAAGGGATATTTTCAGATAAAATATGGTCGACCGTGACAATCGGTAAATCAGATTTGATTAATTGTTCGACATTGTGCGCATTTGAAGCCACAATGATCCCATCAATGTTATACTGGGAATAGATGTGAATATAATCTTTTTCACGTTTCGCATTATCTTGTGTATTAGATAACATGATTTTATAGCCAAGTTTCATCGCCGCGTTTTCAATGCCCTCGATGAGTTCTGCGTAAAATTGGGTGTCGAAATGCGGCACTAATACGCCAATCAGTTTAGAGTGTTTGTTAAATAGGCTTCGAGCTAATTCATTTGGAATATAGTTCAAGTCTTTGATGGCATTTTCAACGAGCGCTCTAGTTTCTTCGTTGACATAGCCTTTTTGATTAATAACGCGTGATACGGTTGCAACACTAACATTTGCTTTTTTTGCGACATCTTTTATGGTTGCCATAGATAATCACCTCGTAAATATTATATAATAATAATAGTTTTTAAGAAAGAACAATAGAATATAGGTTTAGACACTTGAAATCTAATCTATATAACGAGAAAATGGTTGGGATAAGTAAAAACAACAAAACCCACATTATAAAAACAACAAAACCCACATTGGTTAAAAGAATTATAATGATTTTATGCGGTTGACTCTGTATTAAAAGAGAGCTATTAGTTAGTAACTATCGTTTGAGATGACTGTAGCCTAAATTGACAACTTTTATATGAAAGGATTTACTCAACTTGATTGAGTATTACGTGGATATATGATTAATATTATTGGTGCTGGTTTAGCAGGCAGTGAAGCTGCTTACTATCTAGCAAACAAAGGACATAAAGTAAGATTATATGAAATGAGACCGAAGAAAATGACACCTGCTCATCAAACAGCTGGGTTTGCAGAATTGGTCTGTTCAAATTCACTCAGGTCAAATGACCCGTTGAATGCAGTTGGCATGCTTAAAAGAGAGATGATCGAAATCGGGTCACTCATTTTAGAGGCAGCCTTATCGAAAGAAGTCCCAGCTGGTTCAAGCTTAGCGGTAGACCGTATTGGGTTTAGTGAGTATGTAACAAATAAAATAACGAGTCACCCCAATATTGAAGTGGTATACGATGAAGTAACCGACATTGATACAGAAGCCTATACCATTATTGCCTCAGGCCCACTCACCAGTGATACCTTATCCAGTAAAATACAACAGCTATTTGATGCGAAACAACTACATTTCTTTGATGCGGTTGCGCCAATCATTGACGCAAGCACCATCAATTATGATATTGCTTATTTTAAATCTCGATACGATAAAGGTGAATCAGATTATATCAACTGTCCAATGACCAAAGAACAATATGATATTTTCTATGATGCATTGATGTCTGCAGAGCGTGCAGGCTTAAAAGACTTTGAAGTCAATGTCTTTGAAGGCTGTATGCCAGTTGAGATTATGGCATCAAGAGGAAGAGAAACGTTATTGTTTGGCCCACTTAAACCAGTTGGGCTAGAACATGAAGGCAATAAACCCTATGCGGTTGTTCAACTGAGACAAGATGACGCTGCAAAAAGCTTATTTAATATCGTTGGTTTCCAAACCAATCTAAAATGGGGCGAACAAAAAAGAGTGATTCAATTGATACCAGGCTTAGAACATGCTGAGATCATCAGATATGGTGTCATGCACATGAATACCTATTTGGAATCACCAGATATCTTAAATGCTTGTTATCAATCTAAGCAATATCCATATCTGTTTGTTGCTGGCCAAATCTCAGGGGTTGAGGGGTATGTAGAATCTGCCGCATCCGGTTTATCAGCTGCATTCCATTTGGATAGACTCATCAACGGGCTAGAATTAACCCCATTCCCAACCGACACGATGATTGGCGCGATGGCCAGATACATTTCAACTAAGAATAAAAGCTTTAATCCAATCAATGCCAACTTAGGTATCTTACCAGAATTACCAAAACATAAGAAAATTGACAGGAAACGTCTATATAAAGAAAGATCCGAACAATCACTAAAAACGTATCTGGGGTAGTCTATGACAAACGAAGCCGCCTTACAACAATTTAAGGACTACATTGAAAACGAAAAACAATATTCAGCATTAACGGTTAGAAGCTATCTAACCGATATTACTGACTTTCTTTCCTTTGTCCAAAATGAAGGCTTCGGTGATAACCTATTAGATATTAAAAGAGAACGCATATTTGGGCACTACTTTAACCACTTGAGTGGTAAAAAGTATGCCAATAAATCGATTGCGAGAAAACTATCGGCTTTAAAAGCTTTTTACAAATACCATTATCGTTTGGGTCATATCGATATCAATATCACTTTATCTCTAAAAGCACCTAAGGTAGAAAAAAGACTACCTAAGGTGGTATCGGATAAAGAAATCGATTTGATTTATCAATCGATTGATACTAAAAAACCGTTAGGCATTAGAAACTACCTAATCTTTGATTTACTCTATTCAACAGGCATTCGTGCCAGTGAGTTATGTAATATTGACATTCAATCGGTTGAACTAGGGTCAAAGAGATTACTAATTCACGGTAAAGGCTCAAAAGATCGCTATGTGATCCTCCACGATAAATTGGTCGATCAACTGAGAAGTTATATCACTTATACGAGACCAATACTCCTTGCTAAAGGCGATACGTTATCCTCTAAATTACTATTCATTAACTATAAAGGTGGTAATCTAACCCCACGTGGGTTAAGGGTCATCTTAAATCAGTTATTCAATGATGCCGGTGAATATATAAAAATCTCACCGCATATGTTAAGGCATTCGTTTGCCAGCACATTATTAAATCATGGGGCAGACTTAAGAGTGGTTCAAGAACTTTTAGGTCATGAACATCTAAAGACCACACAAATCTACACCCATCTCACGACAGAAAAAGTGAGACAACTTTATAAAGAAAGTCACCCTAGAGCTAAAAAATGAACAAAATAGCAGATATCATCCTAGACGAACGAACAAAAGACTTACCCATTACCCAAGAAAGAATGACGGCTAGAGCCATCATTCTAGATGGGTTTAATATCCTAATGGCTTACTCAAGAAAGTTTGATGACTATATGACACCAGGTGGCGGCATCGATGATGAAGACTTTGAAGTCGCTTTAGATAGAGAACTGAGAGAAGAAATGGGTATGTCCATCAAAGAGATAAAGCCTATTGGTTATATAGAAGAGTTAAGACTCAATGAAAATGGGTCTGTACTCTACCAAAAAAGCCATTACTTTTTTGCCAGTATCGATCAACGAGTGCCTAAACAATTAGAAGATTATGAACAAGCCTTTGGATTAGAACCAGCTTGGGTAAACATAAAAGAGGTCATCCAACATAACGATAGAATCATTGAAAAAAGAATCATCAATGGCATAAGAGGTGTGCACCCGTTTTCGACATTAAGACGAGAAAACGAAGTCCTAAAATACATTTTAAGGGAGTATCTACATGAGAAAATTTGAAAAAATCACAGCCTATCAAAAAGAAACATTCGATTTACCAAAAAGAAGCACATCGCATTCAGCTGGGTACGATCTAGCTTCTGTTGAAGAGATTTTAATCCAACCTGGTGAAATCAAAAAAGTACCAACTGGATTAAAAGTATTGATGCAGGATAACGAAGTGATGTTGGTGTTCCCAAGAAGCAGTCTAGGGTTAAAAAAACAACTCATGCTTGCTAATAATGTTGGCGTCATTGACCAAGACTATTACAATAGTCCCGTTAATGAAGGTCACATTATGATACCCATTTATAACTTTGGTAACAACCCACAAACAATCGAGAAATACGAACGTATTGCTCAAGGTATTTTCATCACGTATTTGAAGACCGATGACGATGAAACGGTCGATGAAAAGCGTATAAGCGGGTTTGGTAGTACCGATAAGTAATATTTATTTGGCTTAACTAAGGCATTTTAAAACTAATTGTAATAATTTTGTATAATTCTGTTGTCAGATTGGTTTTTTTAACCTATAATGAAAGTATACTAAATGAGGTATTAGGTGTGCTTAGCACATAACAGGGAAGAAAGTAAAAGCTTTCGCTGCCCCAGCAACCGTAAGATGGACAATTCACGAGTATACCACTGCAACATAGCGGGAAGGTGTGAAAAGGATGAAGTCGAGCCGGTAGACCTACCTATACTGATATAAGTACCGCCTGGGTGATGCGTGTATGACAAATATTTTTTTAAAGATATTTATCTATACCCTTATACCAGGTATAGATTTTTTTTATCTATTTGACTGTAGGCTGGAGGAGAAAACAATGTCAAAAGTATTAAAACGTTTGAGTGTCTTATTATTGACGCTATTGGTTGTCGTTGGTTTAATGGGTTGCCAACCAACACCTGAAAAGGGTGATGAAATATCCGTAACAGTGGAACTGTATGATGGTACATTACTTTATGAAGGCACATTCGAAATTGCCTTAAACTCAAGTGCAGAAGCACTGTTGGTTGAATATTTTGAACCAACCTTTGAAACTTATTCATTTGGTAAGATGTTAACCGCATTAAGTTATCAAACACATAGCCTAACCCCAGAAGGACAAGAATACATTTCATTTTATGTCAATGGTGAGTCTTCTATGGTTGGTGTGAGTGATTACTTAGTTCAGGCGGATGACGTATTAGCGTTTAAATTAGAAAGCTGGTCTTAGATTGAAAAAAAGTATTTTTGACCTATCTATTATTGCCATATTTACGGGTATCATATTTAGTGTCGAACAAGTATTAGCCTTTATCCCAAATATTCAATTAACCGTATTTTTGATGATCCTGTATACTAGAGTATTAGGCTTTAAAAAGACGCTTTTTATTGCCGTCTTACATACGCTAATGGATAACATCTATAATGGAACACTGATGGTTCATATGGTGATACCTATGATGATGGGCTGGAGTTTAATACCAATACTTTTATCGACTATTTTCAAGAAGTTTGAATCGGCAATATCACTTGCCTCATTTGCATTCTTATTTGGCTTTATATATGGCATCATTTTTATACCGTTTGCAAGCTATACATTTGGTTATCCAATATGGCTTTATTTCTTGAACGACTTACCATTTGAATTTATGATGGCAATCTCTGGGGCATTGTCGGTTGGGGTACTTTATCAACCCATCTACATCATATTAAACAAAGAATTGAGTTACTATCAATTATTAGGAGATAAACGTTATTCAAGTATATAAGCATCTAAAGGTAAAACGCGATTAAGCGTTTTATTTTTATATATAATAGGTGTTTTGTGGTAAAATATAACAAAAATGGAGGGCTTTATATGCAAAAAATCACACATGAACGATTCTTAGAATATAAGTTCATTTCACAACTTAAATCCAATGAATCAGGGCGTCTTGCGGCCTTTTTAGAAAGCAAACCTAACTTGGAGAAAAACAAGTATGACTATGAGTTATTCTATACAGATGGTTTGATGAAAAAACGTGCTTTAAAATTAAAAGACACATCTTCTTTTATATTTGAAACAGATGACACTATTTTAATGCCTTATACCAAAACTAAACAAGAAGAAAAAGATAAAAAAGACTTTAAATCCATCTATTATAGATATACATTTTCAACCGAAAAGTTAGAGAAGGCGTATCAGTTTAATGCACCATTTTCGATTGTTAAAGTCTTAGGTGATAAACTCTTACTTCAAGGGTCATTTACAGCACAAACCAGCAAGCTATATCAGCTTGAAGATGACGCACGAAAAGATTTAATTAAAGACATGAAGAAATCAAGTCTTTATGAAGATATTACAGACTTACCATTTTATTTTAACGGTGCAGGTTTTACAGCTAATGAAAGAGACCACTTGTTCATTTATTCAACTGTGGATGGGTCCATTAAACCTTTGGTATCGGGTAACTTTACAGTCGATGGTTTCTTGGTAAATCGAGATAAAACAACGCTTTATTATTTCGGATTTGAGTTTGAAAATGCACGTTCGTTATCCTCAGATTTATATGCATATGATTTAATAAATGGGGTTACAACCACACTCTATAATGGCAGAGCTTTCGAAATCTCTGATCTATATGAATTAGACGATTTACTATTAATAGCAGCAACCGATATGAAGACTTTCGGGCTTAATCAAAACCCTAGTTTTTATACCCTAAAAGATAATGATTTTGAATTGTTTTATGAGATGTTTGATTCAATTGGTAATGCCTTAGGCAGTGATGTTAGATTGGGTGGAAATCAAAGTAGTTTTTCTAAAGATGCCCTTTATTTCTTAACAACGACAGATGACCATATCACACTAAATAAATTAACGAAAAATCGCGTATTAGAGCCTTTATACAAAATGGATGGGTCAATCGATGGGTTTACATTCGTGAATGATAAATTGTTGTTAGCAGGTCTATATAAACAAAAGCTTCAAGAGCTTTATGTACTGGATTTAAATAGGTTCAAACTGATGCCTTTTACCTCATTTAATCGTAAGGCAATGGCTAATTATTACGTGGCTAAACCGAAGACCATTGAACTAGATAAAAAGACACATACCGTTAAAGGCTTTGTCTTATTACCTGAGGATTTTGATAAATCTAAAACCTACCCTGCAATCTTAGATATTCATGGGGGACCAAAAACCATTTATGGCAAGGTTTATTACCATGAAATGCAAGTGTGGGCTAACATGGGTTATGTGGTGTTTTTCTGTAACCCAAGAGGCTCAGATGGCAAGGGGGATGCGTTTGCCGATATTAGAGGTAAATATGGCACCATCGATTATGAAGACATCATGGATTTTACCGATTTGGTGTTAAAGAGATTCCCACAAATCGATCAAAAACAAGTGTTTGTAACAGGTGGGTCATATGGTGGGTTTATGACAAACTGGATCGTATCCCATACAGACCGTTTTAAAGCAGCTGCCACACAAAGAAGTATATCCAACTGGATTTCATTTTACGGTACATCTGACATTGGGTTTTACTTTGCGAAAGACCAAACAGATGGTCACCCATTATTAGATACAGATAAACTATGGGAACAATCCCCACTGAAACACGCGATGCACGTTAAAACGCCACTATTATTCATTCATTCAGATGAAGATTATCGCTGTCCAATCGAACAAGCGATGCAGTTTTATAGTGTCTTAAAAACCAATCAAGTAGACACAAAACTCGTTTGGTTTAAAGGTGAAAACCACGATTTATCTAGAGGTGGTAAACCACAAGCAAGGCTCAAACGTTTGAATGAAATCACAAACTGGTTTGAAAAGTATCAAGATTAATCATAAAAAAACATCAGTTCAGGTTAAAAAT
>Ga0265295_1002542_pt1 | contig 28619 bp, 31 predicted proteins | sample Munlansysbiofilm_FD_192503 | JGI IMG/M metagenome (GOLD analysis project Ga0265295, IMG submission 192503) | Leachate microbial communities from a municipal landfill in Southern Ontario, Canada - Methane capture system biofilm | ecosystem: Engineered > Solid waste > Landfill > Unclassified ... | reverse complement strand
GCTGATTAGCAGATTAGTTGATTAGCTGATTGGCAGATTGGCAGATTAGCAGATTAGCAGATGTGTTAATATTCCATCAACTGACCCTCAGGTCATCAATGACAGCTAGCAAAATCTCTCTGCGCAAAGCAAAACCGACAACTTGATCAACGTGACCCTGTCAAACTCATAATTATGTATGATGCAGGGATCCATTACCACTTGATCAATGGCGAAGTCTTTGATAGCGAATAACTACCAACAGTAAAAAAGTTGCTGATACAGCTAATATAATTATATTTAGCACATTGCTGATCTCAAAAAGAGTAAACATCATTGATCCTATTGCTGAAATACTCGATAAAACGAATAGAAATACGTATATTCTATATTTTTTATCTTTGAGTATCATTTTACTACCAGTATCTTTTATGCTGAGCAATATTCCCACAACCAACCCGATAGAAACAAAAAATAGGAGTTTATTGATAGCACTATGTGAATTGACATAGAGGAGGATAGTACTCACTAACAAGAGGACATATGGAATAAATCGTATAAACTGACTTTGTTTTTTCATATGATGATTACATTTCCTTTAACATGCGTATGTTGATACTGTTGCTGCAACTAAAGTTGTAACTACTGGTGCAACGACAGGAGCAGCAGGTCCGGAAATTGTTCCAAATACAAAACCAAAAATTCCTCCCACTACTCCAGATACCACATTACAAGCAAAAACTTCTCCTTTACTCTTTTGCCTTGAACGAGTAAAATAGGATTCCCCATCACTGGTTGTATATGACAATATTTCTTCTATTGTTATACTTATTGCATCAACAATATCTAATACTAATTGTCTTTCAGCTTTATCTGTAATGAGAAGAGCCTCCATCCTAATCGCGTCTAAAAAGCTCGAGTTGATTGTTTCACTATTTAACATTTTTAGGACCAATGAGTATTGATTGTTAGTTAGGTTTTCCATTAATGTCTTCTCATCAATTTGGAATTCTGTTGTATTTGATCTAGCAATAGGATAAAAAGGGAGATAACTAACTGTTTTTAAATCTGTCTTATTTAATATTTGAGGTTTAAGATTGTCTAAAAATATTAATGCTTGCTCTTCATTAATATTTTCTCCATCGAAGGCTTCTTGGAAAATAATATTTAATGAACTTGAAACGAACGATTTATACTCTTTCACATTAGATGAGTGTTCTAAATATGGAAGCTCAGGCTGACTACTTAGATAATCTGCGTTTTCCTTATTACATCCTTGATAAAAAAATAGCAAACTTACACTAGCGAATAGTACAAAAATTCTTTTCATGTTTTTTTGGTTTAAGTTTGACATGATTTAAATATAACTAAAGTAAACAATTACATCAACTGTATATTTTTTTTTAGATAACTCAAGTTTAGTAAGTCGTATGAATTCAACAAAAGCGTTCGTCTGACGATGTTTTGTGACCCATCACAGCTCTCGTCAGCTAAAAGGGAAGAACTCGTTTAAAATATGCCTTATATTTTTCCATTTCATTGATTTAAAATTTAAGATGAGTAATTTGTTATTACAAAATAAATCATTCTCTCAAAACGTTACGTTATCGGAACGTTATATAACATAATAATAACATGGGTGAAATTATTAATACTTTGAGGATTGTCAGGGGGCAGTTTCTTGTTGGCTGTGACCCGTCCTGCCGGTTTCCCCTGCAGATACAACTCGGGTGGGGTGGTGGTGTCGGCCACCCCAGCTTGTTTCTTTTCCAATTTCAGCTGTCAGCTGTCAGCTGTCAGCTTTTTAGATGGGTGCTTTGTTTGCCTGCTTATTAGAGGTAACCACAGGGTAATCTTCGAGTGGATTTAAAATTTATTTTTGAGACCCAGGATTTCTTCCAGTTCCAAATACCGGGAAAGAAACTTTAGATCTTACAATGAAAATCCATTCATCAACCGTGCGGATTTAAGCCGTTCTGCAAATATTGCTTTCATTTCCATTGAAAAACTGAGTAACATAGTTTAGGAGATACAAATGTTACCACTGAATTCGTATTGATACCATCATTTTTTCTAAATGATTAAGGTAGATACTCGTTTCTTTTTATTACATTTGCCGATACAGGGATAATTAAAATAGAAATGCCAACTGCTTCACATATAACATCATTAATCAAGTCACATTTCGAAAAAGATGATTTGAGGTTTACAACCATTTGTCTCCAAATTGCAGCACACGAAGCAAAGATTGGGCATAAGACACTTGCCGATGATATCCAAAAAATCGTTGACAGATCAAAACAAATCAGACCTGTCCTGAGACCTATTAATCGGGATCTTGAAGGTCTCGTTCTTGAAACCTATCCGCTTCACAAACTTTCCGATTTAATAGTACCCCGACAACTGAAAGAGAGAGTTGAACGAGTCATAAGTGAGTATTTGCAAGTAGATAAGCTGCGACGTCATAATCTTGAGAATCGAAGGAAGATACTCCTTTCAGGAAATCCTGGAACCGGGAAGACCATGACTGCATCAATAATTGCTGCAGAATTGAACCTTCCATTTTATACCATATTGATGGATAAGATGGTCACAAAATTCATGGGAGAGACCAGTGCAAAGCTACGTCAAATATTTGAACTCATTAATGTTCGAAAAGGGGTCTATCTTTTTGATGAATTCGATGCTATTGGTTCGCATAGGAGCAGTGAAAATGATGTTGGTGAGATGAGACGGGTCCTGAACTCTTTTCTACAGTTCATCGAGCATGACACTTCCGAAAGCCTGATCATAGCTGCAACCAACAATCTAGGACTTCTTGATCAAGCACTCTTCAGGCGCTTTGATGATGTTCTACATTATTATCTTCCATCCAGTCAGGAGATCTTGTTATTGTTGAAAAATCGATTAGCCGGGTTCGAAGGAGAAATGAATTTTAAATCTCTACTCCCCCTGCTCGAGGGCTTAAGTCATGCGGAAATTTCGCAGGCATGTCTGGATGCGATCAAGGAGACCGTATTAAGCGATAAAGAAAAAGTTGAAAAGGAGATATTAGTTAAAATGATAGAGAACCGCAAAGCGGCATATATAAGTTTTAATGTAATCTAAATTTCATGCGTCCCATTTATGATCATCTAATCTTAAACAATGACTTTGTTAACACTCAGCAATTTACAAGCCCACAGTCACCCTCTATAAGGCGAAATATTCCTGATAGAGACCGGTATACCCATGCTGTATCACTCCAACACAAACTATTGGATATTTGGGAAAGTGATGTCCGGAACAAGGTTGCTAGGAAAGCTATTTCGTTACCTACCCGTGACGGCACATATCTTGAGTTCCTTAGTAAAAAAGGTTACGAGCTCATAACTGATAGTCTTGAGAATAGAAGAAGAAACATTCAATTACTAAATGTAAAACAGGTTGTTAGTGAAGAAGGCAATCTGACAAAAGCAACTGTGTTTATTCCAAAAGGGAGTGAAAAATATTTTCTCGATAAAGTAAAGGAATATGCTGAGAAAGAGACAAAGAAAGGCAACCCGCGCAATGCGCCTCTTATTAACAGTATCGAAGATATCAAACTGGCGTTACTAGAATCATTCTGGCGTCCATCAGAAATTAGGCTGATTCCCCAAGAAATCAAAACTTGGTGTGAAGTATGGGTTCGTATCCCCGAGATCATAACTGATAATTCTTCTAACTTTGAAATCGTCAACCGTCAATTAGATTCATTTAGAGAGTTACTGAACCGGAATGAGATTGAATGTAAGTCAAATAGTATACTTTTTCCGGAAAGGGCTATACTTCTTATTCGCGTCAATCGTGTTGATTTGATTGAATTGATCAATCAATCTGATGAAATCGCTGAATTTAGAGTAGCTCAAGAGGTAGCTACAATATGGACAGGAGATTCAAATGTCGATCAAACAGATTGGGTTGAAGATTTAAAGACTCGGTTGTCAATAGAAGAATCTAACATAAAGGTTTGTTTGTTGGACTCAGGTGTGAATAATGGACATCTGTTATTGCGAGACATATTGAGCGATTCAGACTGCCTTACTGTAGATCCCTCATGGGGAACAGATGACAGGAGTGAAATTGCACCCAAAGGTCATGGTACCTTGATGGCCGGATTGGGAGGCTATGGTAATCTGCAAAAAGCATTAGAGGTAAAGGAAGCAGTTCATCTTACCCATAAACTCTGTTCTGTAAAGATATTACCGAACAAGGGGGAGTCTCCCATTGAGGTTTGGGGCGATTTTACACAGCAGGCAGCCTATAGAGCAGAGAAAGTGAATCCCAATCATAAAATACTATATTGTATGGCTGTAACATCGGCCGATGATGTGGATGTGGGACGGCCTTCATCGTGGTCCGGGGCCATGGATCAAATGTGCTTTGGGGTCCAAAATCAGAAACGGTTGATGTTGATTTCGGCAGGTAATTACTCTGATGAAGGGCCGATGAATTTTCCAGAATGCAACAAGAACAAATCGGTTCAGAATCCCGCTCAATCATGGAATGCCTTGACTATTGGTGCATATACTGAGAAAGTTCAAGTGAACGATCCCAGGTTGAGTCGTTTCCAAAGAGTGGCTCAGCCAGGTGAAATCTCACCTTTCACGACCACTTCGGCTATGTGGGAGAAGAGATCGCCAATCAAACCGGAAGTTTTAATGGAAGGTGGGAACGCTTTAATAAGAGATCAAGTTGTTGAGGCCAACGAAGACTTAGAGTTGTTAACGACTTCGAAGATATTCACATTCAGACAATTTGATACAATTTCAGGTACAAGTGCAGCAGCTGCACAGGCAGCATGGTTGGCGGCAAAGATTGCCTACAGGTATCCAGATATTTGGCCTGAGTCCATTCGAGGGTTGATTGTTCATTCCGCTGCATGGACAAAAGAGATGAAATCACAATTTCACAATATCAAGAGTGACCTTATACGTTGCTGTGGCTATGGTGTGCCCGATATCCAACGTGCGCTGAACAGTTATGAGAACGGTTTTACTTTTATTGCTCAAGAAAGCATTCAACCATTTGTTAAATATAAATCGGAATGCAAGACGAATGATATGCACCTGTATGATTTACCCTGGCCCACCGAATTGTTGATGTCACTTGCCAATACCCCTGTAAAATTGAAAATCACATTGTCCTATTTTGTTGAGCCCAGTCCGGGAGAGATTGGATGGAACAACAAATACCGATACCAATCTCATGGATTGAGGTTCGACATTAAGAGAACCGGTGAGTCACCCGTTGAATTTCAAAAAAGGATTAACAGGACTGCACGAGACAGTGGTGAAGAGTTTGAAAACACTTCAGATCCGTTTAAATGGCAAATAGGGCCGAACAGTCGAAATGTGGGGTCTATACACTCAGATACTATCGAAACAACTGCAGCTGAAATTACTGATTGTAATTTAATTGCTGTTTACCCCGTTACCGGTTGGTGGAAAACCCGGACACATCTTAAGAAAATCAACCAACGGACTCGGTATTCTCTTTTGGTTTCACTTGAAACACCGAACGAGGAGATCCCTTTGTATTCAACGGTGAAAAACATGATTGGTGTACCAGTTGAAATAAAGGTATAATACCATTTATTCTTCTTTCCTTCTTCCAGTGCTCCATCACCCGAAAATCTCCCTCAGCTCACGGTTGCTCAGCTTGCCGATCCAGTTCTCGCCGGTGGCCACGGTCATGTCGGCCAGCTGTTTCTTGCGTTGTATCATCTCGTCGATCTTCTCCTCGAAGCTGTTCTTGGTAATCATTCTGTGGACCATCACGTTTTTCTTTTGACCGATACGGAAAGCGCGGTCGGTGGCCTGGTTCTCCACCGCGGGGTTCCACCACAGGTCGAAATGGATCACCTGGCTGGCGGCGGTCAGGTTAAGACCCGTGCCGGCAGCTCTGAGCGAGAGGATGAACACCTTGTCGGCGCGGTTGCTTTGGAACCGCTCCACCATCTCCTGTCGCTGGGCGATGGAGCAGCCGCCATGGTAAAACAACGGCTTGTCGCCCAAGTGTGCCGCAATCATTTTCTCCAGCATGGCGCCCATTTCTCTGAACTGGGTGAAGATCAGCACTTTCTCTCCTGCGGCGGTGATGCTGTCGAGCAGCTCGTAGAGCAGCTGCACCTTCCCCGAGAGAGAAGGATCACAGTTGCCGTTCTTGAGGAACTGTGCCGGGTGGTTGCATATCTGCTTGAGGGCGAGGATCATCTGCAACACCAGTCCCTGCCGTTTGAAGAGTGTCTGGCTGTCCCCGTTCTCGCTGTAACCCTCAATTTCATTCATCGCCGCCTGCATCGTCTGCTCGTAGAGGGCCGCCTGCTGTCGGGTGAGCAGGGCCAACTGGTTTTGTTCCACCTTGTCGGGCAGGTCGGAGATGATCGACTTGTCGGTTTTCATGCGTCGCATCATGAAAGGCGATGTGATCCTGCGGAATCGCTGTACCACCTGCTCGTCGTTAAAGAGCTGGATGGGAGAGGCATACTCCTCCCTGAACCAGCTGTTGCTGCCCAGGTAACCACGGTTGGTGTAATCCATGATCGACCAGAATTCGCTCAGCCTGTTCTCCACCGGCGTACCGCTCATGGCGATGCGGATGTGAGCCGGGATGCTCTTGATCGCCTTCGACTGGGCGGCATCCTGGTTCTTGATGTTCTGTGCTTCGTCGATCACCATCACCTGCCACTTCTGTTTTCGCAGCAGGTCACTGTCGCTGCGCGTCACACCGTAAGTGGTCAGCATCACGTCGGCATCGAACAGCTTAAGGTCGCGTGCCGTGCCGTGATGGATGTGCGTGCTCAGGGAGGGAGCAAAACGGGCAATTTCTGCCTGCCAGTTGGTGAGCAGTCCCGTGGGAACCACCACCAGCGCTTTCTGCTTTCGGTTGATCGCCTTCTCCTCCTTCAGTTTCAAGAGGATGGTGATCACCTGGAGTGTCTTGCCCAGCCCCATGTCATCGGCTATGATGCTGCCAAAGCCGATCCTGCTGTTGCGGTACATCCAGGAGTAACCCCGGTGCTGGTAGGGTCGTAGCTGTGCATTCAGTCCCTCCGGCAGTGGTATCTCTTCTACCGAGGTGAGCTCGGCCATCATCTGCCGCACCTCGTCGGTCAGCTCCACGGGTGCACCCTCGTATTCTTCGCTGAGGGCTGTCTGGAATAGTTGGAACGCGTTAAGCGGCTTGTTGGAAGCAAAGACCCTGTTCAGCTTCTCTATCTCGGCCTCGTCCACGTAGATATAGTGCTCCTTGAAGCGGATCAATCCCGAGGCGTTCTTTAGCAGCTCTTGAAATTCCCGGGGCGAGAGGAGCGTGTCACCCAGAGCCACGCGCCAGTCGAAGGCCAATAGGTCGTCGATATGGAGAAACCCCGTCTGATCCGATTTTCGTTTCAGCAAGAGCGACACCTTGGGTCGCAACAGCTGTTGCAGCGATCTGGGCAGCAGGATCCTGATGTTGAGCAGCCGTATGGCAGGCAGGATATCCATCAGGAAGGGAGAGAACTGCTCTCTGCTGAAACGTATGGGGTCTGTGCCCCCCTCGTTGATGTGCTTGTCCAGATCCCGGACAAAAGGGGTGAGCAGTGCGATGCTTTGCAGGATGCTGAAGCGCCGGTGTGCATATGCCTCTTCATGCAAGATGGTGGAGAGCGGCAGGGGTATGGCGTCGGGCTCATCCCTGTTCTCAACGTGAAGTGTCACTGCGAAGTCGTCGGTGAGCGTCTCGTTCACGGTGATCACCGGCTTGTAGGTTCCCTCCGTGAGGTAATAGCGATCAAGCCACACCTTGATCCCGCCGGTGACCCCTTTCTCGCCTACGCCGGCAAAGTCGTGGCTTCTTCCCTTGAAGAAGAGATCCTCGAAGAGATCCCCTTTCGAGGGTTTCGAGGCTGCCCGTACCAGGGTGGAGAGGAAGAGCGAGAGCAGCTCCACCCCCTGATTCGCAATGGGTCTCATTTTCACCCCCTGTCGGCTCCTGTATTGGGTCTGCAGCAGTCCGGCAGGAAGAATTGCCGCAAGCCTGTCGATCAGCGCGCGTACCTCCTCGTCGATCGTAGCCGGGATCCATCGCACCATGGCCTCTCCCTTCTCCAGTTGCACGATCTGTGGTATGATGTTGCCATTGGCCAGCAGGTGGATAGCCGCGAAGAGCAGCTTGTGCGCTGCCGCCACCGAGGGTTGGTAGTCGGTCAGGTAGTCGGGATGCAATTGAAACAGTAGCGGGAGGAGGCATGGCAGGGAGGTCTCACCGGTCACCCCCTCCTTTTCGGTTGTCACCCGCGACTCGTTGTTGCGATCTAGTGTAAAGGTCATACGGGTGTGGTGCGAGATCATCTCTTCATCGCCGGGCAAGGGAAAGAGAGCCTCGAAGTGGAGACGTTTGTTCAGCAACCGTCCCGCCTCTTTTGCCAGGCGCAGGAACTGCTGGGCATAGATCTCCCTGAAGTTGCCGCCCGGGTAGAAGGGGGGAGCATCGGGCAGCAGCTGCACCAGTGGCTCGGCAATCTGACGCAGTTGTGAGAAGTCCACCCGCTCGTAAGCGAGCTCTTCGTCCATTTTGGTTGACTTCCTTCCCGGGGGCATCCAGAGTGAATGCAGTGAGGGGATGTCGTTTTTCTTCGGTTCTGCCACGAAGATACCTCTTTTCTTCAGTTCCGCGAGCAGGTCCACCCGGTGCATGCCGAACACCAGGAAGGGGTTGTTGTCGATCTCGCGACTGATCATATAGATGACCGCGGCCAGGTGCTTGCAGGGCACTGCCCAGTCGGGGCAGGAGCATTGCATCTTGAAGTCGGTCCACTGCCTGGGAAAGACCCTGAGTCCCGCCTCTTCGGCAATCGTAAGGATCTCAGGGTCGAGCTCCCGGTTCAGCAGCTTGGAGATGAGCGCCGGCCTGGTGGCAATGCGGTCGATGAGCTGTTGCACCTCCTCCTCGAAGAAAGGAGGCACGATGAGTGTCACCCGGTAGGGTGTGGCACGGCTCCCCCTCACCCGGGCCTGCATCTCGTTCTCTTTGATTTTCACCGACAGCACGTTCCCCCTGCGCGCATAGGAGGCGCCTCTCGGCAGCCGGTTGTTGTAATCCACGTTCTCCAGCGAGCGCAGCCAGTGCCCGCCCCACCATGTTTTTCCAAAGTCTGTTGCCATGTTCCTTATCCCGGGTATGAGTGATAGAATTTTTTTTCAAAGATAGGGAGGATGAGGCTTTGGACAAAATTTTTTTAGTGGTCAGCTTTTAGCGGTCAGCTTTCAGCGGTTGGCAATTGGTTGAGGAATATCTCCGTGTCGATGGCGTCGGGCAGTTTCTTGTTGGCTGTGACTCGTCCTGCCGGTTTCCCCTGCAGATACAACTCGGGTGGGGTGGTGGTGTGGGGGTTGTGGATGCTGAATTCCCCCTCCTTGCTTCCATAGGGGGAGGTAGGATTAAAAATGCTGTAGGGACTGTAGCGGCTGCCGTGGCGGCCGTAGGGGTTGGTCAGGGCGTCGGGGTCACTGCTGTCGGGGGTGATCTTGCCCAGGTAGCGGCCATCGGCCCCCATCAGGTAGGCATCCCCGGGAGAAGCCGGCCGCACTGTTTGCTCTTCTGCAAAAAGGCGGTTCACAAGCTCTTCCAACAGTGCTTTTGTTTTGTCTCTATTTCTCCGCATCCCGTCCGAAGAGGTTTTCAATCAGCTTCTGTATCTCCTCTGCCGCCTTGTTGGCAGGCAGCAGGCTAATGAGTGCCGGCACGGTGGCCAGCGCGATGTTCTTGCGCCGCAGCTCGCGGATCTCCTTCAGGGGATAGTAGAGCAACCCGGTGGTCACCGCCGGCGGGGCGGCCCAGGCGAACTCACCGGTGGTGATCGCCAGCACGAAGCAGGTGATGCCGCAGAGGAAGAGCAGCGTGGTGCCCGCCAACAACAGGTACTCGGTCACCCGGTTCTGCCGGTGCACCAGATCGATCCGTTTGATTACATCTGCCAGATCCATAGGATAACGATTCATTTCAGTGAAGTCTCCAACCCAAGTTCATCCCTTTCGGATGCAGCAACCTTTGCGCCATTGAGGCGTCATTGTCAGTCCGTTGCGACAAATATAGGGAATATTTCGGAATGAGGCAATTTTTACATCGGCGAATTCTGGCGGCGGTGGCACACGGCCTTATGAAAACGCAGTTAATACCGCTCCGGGTGACCCTGCCCACCTTCATCTTGCCCGGCCTGCTGCGCAACACATCGGTCTCCCCGTTCAGGGTGGTATCGTTCGTGCGTATCGATTCGGGAATGTTGCCTGCATCAATGGTTTGGCCCCCTTCTCTGATGGGGAACTTACGTTGATTCTGCGCCTGAGCATGCATGCACACCAGCAGGAACATTAGAAAGATCGTCTTTTTCGTCTGTGTTATTTTAAAACATTAAACAATGGTACTCAGAGAATGAACGTATCGGGGAGGGAAAAAGTTGAGGTAGGGATCTGACATGCAGAACAAGGGAACCCATTTTTTTACTAATATCGGAAACACCTTTTCCGGAAAGAATTTAGCGGATTATTTCAGCTGATTTCATCCCGTTTCATCTGAAGGAGCGATGATTGATAGACATGGTAATCCTGTCCGGAGGGTGAGACAATAGTGACGGCGCTCGGGAGTTTATTACTTTTTACACGATCGACAAGAATAGTAAGTTTAGACAAGTTCCTCAACTCCAAAGTTTCAATCGTTTCTCAATTTCGACTGCCAATTGTTTATTGTTCCGAAAGATGTTATTTGATGTAACGAGTTGATTTAATTTGATTCGTGCGAGCATTCCCCTAAAAAGCAACGAAAAGCAACCGAAGTTAAAGCATTTGGAAATAAGACAGATAAAGCTATTTTGCATTGATTTTCATTTTGGTAAAAAAGCAAAATCGGGCAAAATCGGGCAGACTTTCCGTACCTAAATCGTAACCCGTGCAAATTAAAGACGAAAAGGGTAACTGATGTAGTATCAATAGTCTGTTGTTTAGGTTTATATGCCGTGTATATCCGCATTTTTCATAGCGATGAACGTTTGCTGAACAACTAATTTTGTAACACAAATAAAAGGTATCGTTATGCAGAAAAAAGAAAATTTACGGCTGGCGTTTTTTATCCAACGGACAGCCAAAGACAAAGAGGGAAATTGCCCCGTCATCGGACGAATTACCATCGGACGAAGTCAAACCCAGTTTTCAACCAAAATCCGTGTGCCGGACACCCTTTGGGACACACGGAAGGCACGGCTGACAGGTAAAAGCCACATCGCCGTAAAGCACAACCGGAAGTTGGATGAAATTTCGGTACTGGTTCACAGCCGATACAGGGAACTGAAACAAACTACCGAAACCATTACAGCCCAACAGGTAAAAGAGGCGTACCAAGGAATGGCGGTTGCCAAAGAAACTCTGATTGAAAGTTTCAAAGATTTTAATATCCGTGTGGAAAAACGTGTCGGCATTGACCGCACCGAACGTACGCTTGAAAAATGGCAGTACAACCTGCAAGTCTTGCAAACCTACCTCAAAGAGAAACACAAACTCAGCGATATTCCGTTTGCCCTGCTCGATTTGAGTTTTATCCAAAATTACGAGCGGTATCTGCTTATCGACCGAGAAATGAAACGCTCTACCGCCAACAATATCATCTCATCGCTTAGAACCATCGTCAATCAAGCCGTAACGCGCGGTACCATCAGCGTGCATCCTTTCTTGGGTTACGAGTGCAAACGCCCCAAAGCCTTTCCCCGAAGCATCACGGCGGACGAACTGGGACAAATCCGTAATCTGACTTTCGAGCTGAAAAGCCAAGACACGGTGCGGGATATGTTTGTTTTTTCCTGCTTTACCGGAATTTCGCTTATCGACATCATTCAGCTCACGGAAGAAAATATTTTTGTAAAAGAAGATAATACGCTTTGGGTGCAGGGCAAACGGCAGAAAACCGGAACGCCGTACAGTTTGCTACTGCTTCCGCAAGCCCTCGAAATCATCGAAAAACACAAAGGCAGAAAACAGGGATTTATATTTGACGCGCCTAAAAAGTGGACAGTTTTCGACACGATGAAAGTGATTGAAAAACGTATCGGAATGACACGTCCGCTTACCTTTCATCAAGGGCGGCACTGTTTCGCCTCGCTTGTTACGCTATCCAACGGCGTTCCCATCGAAAGCGTTTCACGGATGTTGGGACACAGCGACATTGAAACCACACAGATTTACGCCGTGGTATCGTCCGAAAAAATCGAAAAAGATATGCAAAACGTGATGAGAAAATTAGACGGCAAATTACATTTCACACCTTAATTATTTCAAAATCAACAAAACATAAAACGATATGCGAAGTACATTCAAACTGCTTTTCTATCTCAACCGGGGGAAAGTGAAAAAGAACGGTTGCAGTCCCATATTGGGACGGATTACCATCGACGGCAATCAAACCCAATTCAGTACGGGATTGGAAGTTACGTCCGAAAAATGGGATGCCGGGAAATCGCTGATTTTGGGACGGAGCGACGAAGCCAAACTCGGAAACGAGAAAATGAAACAACTGCGGAAAGAAGCCGAACGGCATTACGCCAAACTTTTGGACAGGGACGGTTACGTTACTGCCGAACGGATAAAAAACGAGCTTTTGGGCATAACCGGACAAATTCCCACCTTGCTCTCGGAAGCTCAATCGTTGTGTGAAGATATGCGCGAGCGGGTGGGAAAAACGCACACGCTTTCCACCTACAAAGGCTATGTGTGCGGATATAACAACTTGAAAGAATTTATTTGCGAAAAGCAAGGTTTTGAAGATGTTGCGTTCACAACGTTGGAGTATGACTTTATCGAGGATTACGATTTTTTTCTTCGGGTGGACAAAAAACAGAAGCCCAACACCGTAAAAGGCTTGATGATTTTCTTGCGGAAACTGGTGCGGACTGCCGTTCAGAAACGCTACATTTATAGAGACCCTTTCGCGGGTTACGAACCACAGAAAGCCGTGAGCGAACGCAAGTGGCTCACGTTGGAGGAAATCGGGCGGATAATGGCAACACCCATTCGTTGGGAACGAGCCAATTACATCCGCCATATGTTCGTTTTTTGTTGTTTCACGGGATTGTCGCGAGCCGATTTGGTAAAACTCACACCGGAAAACATCGTTGCCAACGAGCGTGGCGGAAAGGAAATCCGCATTTTGCGTGAAAAAACCGAAGTGGAAGCCATTATTCCGCTCACTGAAATTCCGTTGCAGATATTGGAACTGTATAAAGACGACGGAATGAATGGACGGTATTTCCGAAACATCGAAAAATGCACGGCATCCATTTTCTGTAAAACCATTGCCGAAGCCGTGGGATTGGACAAACCGCTCACGTTCCATCAAGCGCGTCATTCATTCTCGACCTCTATTTGTCTGAACAACGGAATGCCGATTGAAACATTGAGCAAGATTTTGGGACATCGCTCTATTTCCTCCACGCAGATTTATGCCAAAATCACGCACCAAAAAGTTGCCGGAGATATGAATGTTTTGGCAGAAAAAATTGAAACCGAAAATTTGTTTTAAGATAGTTTCAAGACTGTTTAAGTCCTGTTTAAAACGTTTTGATATTCATAAAAAGCAAGCCCCATCCCCAAATGGAAAAGGCTTGCTTTTTAATTTTTACGAAATGGATACAGAAAGGATTTACTTGGTGTAAAACCTTTCCAACAAGCGTTCGACGTCCGATGCACGATACAGGATTTTGCCGTCTAATTTGATGTGCGGAAGTATTCCTTTATCGCGGTAATCCTGCAACGTTCGCAGGCTGATGTGCAGTTTTTCCGATACATCCCGATTGGTCAGAAACTGTTCGCCGTTGAGCGTCGGTTTTCGGTTTTCGAGCAGGCGGGAAAAGCGTTTCAGCGTTTCGTCCATCCGCTCGAAGAACATCCTTACAAGGGCATCGTCTTTGGTTATTACTTCGTTTGCCATAGTTTTTTCTGTTATTGGTTTGGTTAATAAATGTATGTGTTCTTTTATTCTTGTACTCTTTTATTTGTGTGCTTATTCTTTTATGTATGCTTTTGTGCTTTTGTGCATGCACGCAATAATGCATTTGTGCATTTGTGCAGATTTTAAGTCGTAACTTATTGGTACATTGGTGTATTAGTCAACTGGGGCATTAGATTTTCTTTCATTTAAAAACGTTTCCACGTCTTTTTGTTTGTAAAAAACCTTATGGTTGATTTGCGAAAACGGCAGTTTTCCGGTATCCCTGTATGTTTGAAGTGTCCGTTTACTTACGTTCAGCAGTCGGCACACATCGCCGTTATCCAGCCATTCGTCAAAGTTTTCATCCGTTCCCATTTCCTTGTTCAGCCTGTCGATAAAATCGGCAAACCGCTCGTTCATTTTTTCCCACGTTCGGGTTTCGATTAAAGTTATTCCCATTTTTTCAGGTTTTTATGTTGTTTGTAATTTGAATGCGTTTTCACTGTTTTTCGGCAAAGATAAACGCAATTCCGTCGCATTTGCAAACCGATTCCTTAGAATTCCTTAGAATGGCTTAGTGTGGCTTCATTTGGCGGTGATTGGCGTTAAAATCACAATTTCTGGGGACACTGTTTCCGCGTTTTTTCTGAAAAATCAATCTTTTGAATGCAAGATGAAAAACTGTGCAGTTTAACGCAGGTCAGAAAAATACGCATCAAAACCCAACCAACGTTTTTCTCGAAAATTCCACAATTTTTTATCCCGATTTTTCTCTTTCGCGCATCAAAACAACGAAAAACAAGGCAAGAAAATCCGCCGTTGTTACCGCGTTAAAATTCTGTTATACATTCACTTTCAGAAAGCAGAAAGGATTTTTTGCCTTCGAAAAGAAAAATAAAGCAAACTGATGTATTTCGAAAAATAGGATTTTACAATGAATAAATATACTTACTACCTTACTACAAATACGAATAACGCAATGAAAGAAAAAGGATTACGCCACTATAATGTCCAAAATCAAGAAAACAATAAAAAATGAACTTATGATGAACCCCAAAAAAGACATAAAATCCATTCTGATAAAAGATTACCTGCAACAAAAAGGCATTTATCCCACCAAAATATATTCCGGCTACGGATTATACAAAAGTCCGTTCAGGGATGAAGAGACGGCAAGTTTCAAGGTGGATTACAACAAAAACCTTTGGCACGACTTCGGCAGTGGCGAGGGTGGAAGTATTATTGATTTGGTAATGAAAATGCAACAATGCAATTTCATTCAAGCAATTGAATTTTTAGAAAAAAGCATAAATCAAAATGTAAAAACGTACCAACGTCCCTACATTTCTACAAATGCAAGTATATCAGAAAATAACTCATTGCCCATTACTGCTATCCAACCTCTCGAAAATCCAAAATTATTGGCATTTCTGCAAAGCCGGAAAATCGATTTGGGAACAGCAAAAACGTTTTGCAAAGAAATCCACTACCAAATCGGCGGGCGAAACTATTTTGCACTGGGTTTTCCGAATGATGCGGGCGGTTACGAACTTCGCAACCCACAATTTAAAGGTTGCCTTCCGCCCAAAGAAATTACCACATTTGACCGCCAAACACAAACAGTACATCTTTTTGAAGGATTTATGGATTATCTCTCTTTACTAACCATGCAGGCACGGCAAGCTGATGTTTCAGCCGTCGTGTTGAACTCAATAAATAACCTTGAAAAAGCTGTTCCGTTTCTCTCGAAACACACTCAAATCAACGCTTTTTTGGATAACGATGAAGCCGGAAAACAAGCGTTTGATAAACTGCAAAAATTGAAATTACCTGTAGTCGATATTTCAAAACGTTTCGCCGATTTTAAAGATGTGAACGACTATTTGTGCAGGAAAAAGATAACATTAAATCAACCGAAAATTGTCACAAAAAGAAGTTTCAGGAGATGAAAAACAGCAACTTCAAGCAATGTGGGAATAATTCAATATTTTAACTAAGCAAGTTTGTGTTTCGGTATGCCCGAAACCTTGTTTTTAATCCCGTTGGTCTAACATTTTACTCAAAAAACACGCATTGAAATGACAGCAAAAACACCTACAAATAAAGGCGGTCGCCCCGCCAAAAGTTTAGCCGAAAAACGGAAATATCGGCTGTCCTTAAAACTGAATACAAACGAATATTTTCAACTCAAAAGCAAGGCGAAGTCGGCAGGTAAAAACCGTTGCGATTTTCTTCGGGAATTGATTTTATCTGGAGAAGTTATCCAGCGGTTTTCGGCGGAACAAATCGACATTTTTCGCAAAATCGGAAGAATGGCAAACAACCTGAACCAACTCGTAAAATTGGCACACGTGCAAGGCGTTTGGTTTGTGGAAACATCGGCTAAAATGTTGATGAACGAATTGGACGAACTCTTAAAACGCATCCGACTATGACGGCGAAAATCATCAAAGGAGCGAGTTTTTCCGGAGCCATTGGCTATATCCTCAGCAAAAAAGAGAAAGCCGAAATTCTGAAAGCCGATGGTGTCCGCATCGAACCCAAAGAACTTACGGCGAAAAGTTTCGAGTTACAGGCATCCATGCACCCCACCGTGAAGAAACCCGTTTGGCATATCTCGCTTAACTTTTCGGAACAAGATAAAGCCAAATTGACTAACAAAAAAATGGTGGAAATTGCCGAAACATATCTGCAAAAAATGAACATCAAAAACACGCAATATCTGATTGTCCGCCATCACGACCGCCAGCATCCGCACATCCATCTCTGCATCAACCGCATTGATAACGACGGCAAATTGATTTCGGACAAAAACGAAAAATTCCGCAGTACCAAAATCTGTCGTGTACTGACCGAAAAACACGGTTTGTATATTGCATCGGGAAAAGAAAACGTAAACCGCGAACGCTTAATCGGCTACGACAAAACCAAATACGAGATTTACGACGCTCTGCAACGTGCCATCCCAAAAAGCAGGACGTGGGACGAATTACAGCATAATCTAAGGAAAGACGGCATTACTTTTCAGTTCAAAACAAGCGGGAAAACCGACAAAATCCAAGGCATTATTTTCGAGAAAGACGGCGTTAAAATCAACGGCTCAAAGGTTGATAGAAATTGCAGTTTCTCGAAAATAGACCGCCAAATCAAAGACAACGCTTATCACGCTTTGCAGGAGGCGGAACGGCAGGCTCAGCAAGCAAACCCGGCTGAGAGTGCCGTTGAAACTCTGACATCGCTTATTGCTGAATTCAGCGTATTTACACTGCTTAACAGTCCGCATTACGACGCTACACTTGCCGATTATATTCTTGCCTTAAAAGCCAAGAAACGACAGGCACAAGGCAAAATAAAAATCCGCAGAATACGATAAATCAAAATAACAAACCTTTAAAAACAAATAATTTATGACCCCAACCAGCAACGAAAACATCCTGATGATGTTTGAAGAAATCAACCAGAAGTTGGACAAAACCAACCGGCAAATCGAGAAAATCGGACAGAAACAGCCCGAAGAAAACAACAGTAACGATATTTCGGAACTCAAATCGGCAATCGACAATTTTCACGAAAACCAGTCTGAAAAATTGAACGCCATTGAAAACGCCATCCGCACCGAAAAACGCAAAATCGAATTTACGCCCACATCCACTTTCGGAATGTCTTTTTTCTTTTCACTGATGATAATTGTTTTGGCATTGTCCATCTGGATTTACACCCTAAAAAGCGACAACGCCACACTTTCGGACAACGATTTGAAATTCCGTTACTTCCAGATGCAGGGAAACGCCACCGCCAACGATTTTGCGGAATTGGACACCGTGTTTTATTTCAATAGAAACAGTAAGAAAATCAAAGCGTTTCGCACGCAAGTGGAAGCATTTGAAGAAAACGTAAGGCAACGAGCGAAGATTTTGGAGCAGGAGGCGAGGTTGAAAAGGGAGAAAGACGAGATTGAGAAACGATTAGAACGAAAAAATAAATGAGCTTATTTTATTGCTGCCCTTTTATTAATCTTTTCACTGGCATAAAAAACCGCTCCATCAACCGCAAATCTTCCGTAATTATATCGGCACTGCCCTGCATTTGTTGGGTAATGGGAAGGGTTTTGTCGTAATTGGTCTGCATTCCGTGGGGGAAGTCTATTTCCACCACGTAAAACCCTTCTGCCGTGGGTACGCTCGAAATACTTCCCACTTTTCCGACAAGATAACCGAATTCTTGGTCGGGGAAGTTGTTGATGCGCACGTTTACCCGTTGCCCGATTTTCACTTTTCCCGCTCCTTGAATGGGAAGCATGGCTTTTCCTTTGGGTTTGTCTTGCTGCGTGGGCACAACGGTAAATATGGTTTCGCCGGCGTTTACGTTTTGGTTACTGCTCCAAACACCCATTTGTGTTACTACACCGTTTATCGGACTGACCAACAAATAATCGCGTTCCCATGCTTTTAGCTGGGCATTCAGTGCTTCGGCGGCATTTTGAAGCGAAAGCTGGTATTTCCGCTCCAATTCGGTGGCTTGCTGCTGCAAATCCAACAGGCTTTCTTCGCCCTTCATCAGCTGCATTTCCGATTGTTTCAATGAGGCGTTGAACGATAGGTATGCCCGTTTGTTTTGAAGAAAACTGTTTTTGGAAATATCGTATTCGTTGCCCGAAATCACGTTTTTGGATATGAGAACCGAATCGCGCTCAAAGATGCTTCTCGATGTCCGAAACTGTTCGCTCACAACCGGTTCTTGTTTGATAATACGGTTATGATATTCTTTCTGTGCTACCAGCTGCTGCTTTTGCGACGCTATTTTTTGCGGATAGTAGTTCAGTGTTTTATAGTTCCGATAATCGCTCAAACTGCTCAAAAAGGCGGCGTAAACAGACTGGATTGTTCCCAGCGAAAGCGGTTTTTCGGCGAAAAGCTTGTCTGTATGGTCATAGGAATAACCGGATGTTTCCCACTCGCTCATGATGCCGATAAGCGAAAGGATGTCGTTACTGTTCGCCGGATTTTGAATAACCGCCAACGGTGTTTGCACGGAAACGTGCTGGTTGTTCCCGACGTAAATTTCGTCTATTTTTCCCGTGGAGCGGGCAATGATGCTTGCCGGCGGTTCCAGCGAGGTTACGGTAATATCGGCTTTTATCACATCGGGATATTTAAAAAACCAGCTGCCGATTAACAACGTCAACACAATGACAAACAACGCGGTTATTCCGTGCCGGAGTATCCACGGCGGAATTTGGCTCATCACTTCCTGCACTTCTTCGCTGCGAAGTTCAATCTCTTTGTACTTCTTTTCTTCGTTTTCCATACTCCGCCCCATTATTTACCCAATTCCAACTGATTTTTCACCAACTCGTAATATTTTCCTTTCAACGCCGTCAGTTCCTCGTGCGTGCCCTCTTCCGCCACTTTGCCTTGGTCCAGCACCACTATTTTGTCGGCATCTTTTACGGTGCTTAACCGGTGTGCCACCACCACAACGGTTTTGCCTTGGTAAAATCCGTGCAGGTGCTGCATAATCTCTTTTTCGTTGTTGGCATCCAAGGCATTGGTGGCTTCGTCTAAGAAGATAAATTCGGGGTTTTTATACACGGCGCGGGCAATGAGGATGCGCTGGCGTTGTCCCTGACTGATGCCGTTGCCTTCCATCCCGATTTTGGTATTGTAACCCAACGGAAGTCCGTCAATAAAATCGCGGATATTGGCAACGGTTACCGCGTGACGTAGTTTTTCTATGTCCACGTGGTCGTCGCCCACGCCGATGTTTTGGGCGATGGTTTCGGAAAATATAAATCCATCCTGCATCACCGAGCCGGATTTGCTCCGCCACAAATGCGGATTGATGACGCTTAACGGTGTTTCGCCGATTTTTATGTTCCCTTTGTTCGGCTCGTAAAAGCCCAGCATCAGTTTTATCAGCGTGGTTTTCCCGCTTCCGCTGGCACCCACGATGGCGGTAACTTTTTCCTGCGGAATAGTCAGATTGATGTCGTCCAGCACATAATCGCGGTCGGCACCGTCGTAGCTGAAGGAGAGATTTTCGATGGAGATATTTCGTTTATCGGGCAGTACGGTCAATTTGTTTTCGATGGTTTCCTCTTCGTCCTCTTTGCCGTGTACTTCGTTGAGGCGTTCCAGAGAGATTTGCGCGTCTTGAAACGAGCGGGCAAAGCCGATAAATTGCTCGATGGGCGAGGAGAGCTGTCCGATGATGTACGTGAGCGACATCATCATCCCCAACGTCATTTGTCCGTCCACCACGGCTTTGGCGGCGATAAACGAAACGATGATGTTGGTGGTTTGGCTGAAAAATACCGAACCCACTTGCTGAAGTTGTCCCAAAATCAAGCCTTTAATGCCGATTTTGAAAAGTTTTACCTGAATGCGTTCCCATTGCCACCGTTTCTGTTTTTCGCAGTTGTTGAGTTTAATTTCCTGCATTCCGGTAATCAATTGGATGATGTTGCTTTGTTCGCCGGCGGATTGAGCAAAACGCTTGTGGTCTAATTCGCGGCGGTATTTCATGAAAAATAATATCCACGCCACGTAAAAGGCGTTTCCGGCAAGAAAAATGCCGAGAATGACCAAATTGTAATACGCCAGCACAAAAGCGAATACGAAGAAATTGACAAACGAGAACAACGTGCTGATGGAATTTCCGGTAAGAAACGATTCGATGCGTCCGTGGTCGCCGATACGCTGCATAATATCTCCCGTCATTTTCGTATCGAAATAGCGCAGGGGCAGTTTCATGAGTTTTGCCAAAAAATCGGAAATCAGGGCGATGTTTATCCGCGTATTCATGTGCAGCAATATCCAGCTTCGGATAAACTCCACCGAAAGGCGGGCAACGGAAATAATCAATTGGGCAATCAGAATGAGTGTGATGAAACTGAGGTTTCCGTCGCGGATCCCCACGTCCACCAGCGATTGCGTAAGAAACGGGAAAATCAGTTGCAGGATGCTCACCACCAACATTCCTAGCACCAACTGCACGAGTTGGCTTTTATACGGTGTTAGGTAGCGGAGAAAGTAGCGGAGGCTGCGGGTGCGATTTTCCTTTTCGTCGTCGCGGTCGAAGAACTCGGGACCGGGTTCTAAAAGCAGTGCTGTTCCTTTTTCCTCTTCGTCTTTTTTGGTGCTGTGCCAACATTTTTTGAAATCGGCTTCATCGTAGGTTACCAAGCCGAGAGCGGGGTCGGCAACGTATATACGATGTCCGACCCTTTTGTCTTTTTTTATGTTGTAAACCACCACAAAGTGGTTCTGTTTCCAATGCACGATGCAGGGCAACGGCGCATCGTTTACCAACTGCTCAAACGAAATCATCACTCCCGACGTGCGAAAACCGATATGTTCCGCTGCATCGCTGATACCCAACATCGAAACTCCTTCGCGCGTAATAAACGATTGTTGGCGGAGGGTTTCCAAACTGTAGTGCCTGCCGTAGTGCTTGGCTATCATGCGCAAGCAGGTGGGACCGCAGTCCATGGCATCGAGTTGGGTGTAGGTGGGGAAGGTGAACATTAATAAAAAAAATGCTACTATAAAATAGTTATATAAACAATTAAATTGAATCAGTTTTGATTTTTATTTCGCCATTGTTCTACACTAATCCACCCATCTTCATCTTCCCACTTTGCTAAATATGGATTGTATTTACACTTCTTTGGTTGTGAGAAAATATTATTAGGGTATGTTATAAATGCACGACAATCTATGCAAATATTTCTAAATTCACAATCTTTACATACATCAATATTAGATTTCTTGATTTTCCAGTATTTTTTAAATTCATCACTAACAATTACATCTTCCAATTTAATCTTGGATACATGCCCATAAGTCTTTTGCATGCTTGGGCAATTTTTGATATTTCCAGACGAATCAATGGATATTTTTTTGTATAAACACGAATTCCCTGAACATGAAATTAAATAGCTTTCAATATTTGTCATGAACATAGATTTTCTAATTTTACCACACTGTTCATCCCCAATTAACGGTTCAATAGTATAAAATAACCTCCGATTATTACTCTGTTTTTTTTCTTTAGTCCCCATAACAACCACTCGTGAAATAGTGGATGAATAATGATTAAGCAGAACGTGATAATCATCATCTTCAATTGCCGGATTATACTGAATAACTAACTCCACTCTTAAATATTTAAGCTTCTTAGCCAATAACAAAAGAAAAGAGAATCCTACACAAAAAAACAAACGTAATTGTAGAAGATTGGTTATTTGTGTAGTAGGTAAAAATGAAAGAAAATACAATAAATCTTCTTTAGTCTTCGCATCAATAATAATACTTTCAAGTGCAAAAGGAGATTTATAACGATAAGTTTCCTCGATGTACTTGAATGCTATTTTTTTGCAGTTGTGTATTATAGCAAAGTTGTGATTAACTAAAAATGAAATATAGTCTTCAATAATCATTCTCTCTTCATGACAAAAGAGTTCTAATTCTTTTTCAATTTCAAAATTTCTTTTATCTCTAAAAAAAGACGCCATGCCGTTAGGTATTTGAGCAAACAGCGACTTTTCAATATCGACGATACAAGATTTCTTTATGCCGACCGTTATTATAGTACTAGGCAATAAACTAAAATAAGTCATAAATCTTACTTATTAAAATTGGAGACTCGGCATCAGGCAGATTTTTCTGCAGGTATTTTTTATTCAATATTTTTAACCTATCATTATCTATCCGGTCAATTGAAGTTACCTGTGAATTTAAAAAAGCTAAAGGTAGTTTCCCATTTAACACAGCATCGTTTATAAATTCTTTAATATTTTCTTTTGTATTCATTGTCTATTTGAAGAAGATTTTGTGCAATAATTCTCTCAATATCATTAACGCTTCGTCTAGAGTATCCTCCTATTTGTCCCACAGGATTAACTTCTAAAAAATATAACTTATCATCTACTGAGTGTAACAAATCAATACTTCCAATATTTAGTTGTAGAGTATCCATTAACTGAATCAACTTATATTCAGTTTCAGGGTCAATTATTGATGGGACTAGCTTGCTTTCTATGTCCAAATCGTTCTTTCTTGAATCTATTTGAGTTAACTTATTTTCCTGAGATAAAATAGCAGTTGGGTATATTTTTCGATTTAAATAGAACACTCTATACTCCAAAATCTTTGTAATTTTCTTTTGTATAAATGACATTGGAAATTTGTCGGGCAATTTATTTATAACATCTATTGATAGCTCTTTTGTATAAATTGGATTTACTATAAACCCATTAGAGGAATATATAGGAGAGAAGTTTCCAATGGCTTTAGTTACGACTTCTCCGTTGTGTTTTTGATAGAACTTGATTAGATCTTTCTTACAGTTGGTAACAATGTAATCAGGCACATCAATAAAATTTTTAGCTAACTCTAATACTGACAATTTATTGACATTTATAGAATATGGGTTTGGATACCATTTCGCCGATTTAAGATTGTTAAATAAAAAATGCTTTATTTCTTGTATTTCAAAATACATGGTATTGCTTAAAGTTGAATTTAAGACCTTGTCTTCCGATAAGTTAAATTTACTTTGGGTAAACCATCTCCTGTATAACACACAAGATGTTTCTTTTGTAATATTTATACCATCATACATAATACTCCCATCAATTACAGTAAAATCAGCTTCTCCTTTTAAAATACTCTCTCCGGACATGATTTTATAATCAGCACCAAAATGGATCAACCAATCAATTATTTTTACATGAGAAAAATCTCCTTCTTCGGTTGTTAAAACAAGAATCATTATTTTTTTTTGTTATTTGTATTTGTAAACAAAGAATCAGGCAAAGCTTCTAATCCTATTTCCAATCGTGCTTTATTTACAATTTCTTTATTTTTAATGTTTGCTTTTTTAAACTGTGTGTGGTAAAGAGAATATCCCTTGTTATATACATAGAATTTATCTAAGACCAAAGCAAGTAATTCAGGCTTCATATTACCTTTTTGAACCTCCTGTTTCAGCAAATTAAATGTGTTTTCTTGGACAACTCTCGATGAATTATGTAACAAAATGGATGGTGCTGCTAAACTCACACATTCGTACTCAGTATAAAATCGACCTAATAGTTTTTCGTTAGGGAAACCATGTTCTTCAATGAATTCAATCAGCCGGTCAAAGTTGAGAGAATCTATCTTTTGCATTATAATCACCCCCGGCTTGCTATCATTTACCTCTCTAATAGTTTGGTCTGAACCATACAATTGGCTTAAAAAGAAAGCTAAGTTTTCGTTTTTGAACACTTTCGCATCTCGTTCAAAATTTAATTTTGTGCTTGAACAAGAAATAGTGCCAATCATAGCAACTAGTAAAACTAATGTTATTCTCATTTTAAATACTAAATAAGGGGCAATAAATCATCGCCCCTTTAATATGTAAGACTTTTTTAGCTAAATAGGCATGTCAACCAAAATAGGCTCACCTATTTTATTTCCATCTTTGTCTAATTCTTGTTCATTTTCTGCAACTCCCGTTTGTGTAAATTCAGTAGTTGAAGTTCCTCCTTTTACAAGAGACATTTCTGCTTTTTCTAGCTTTGTTCCGTTAATGTCTAACCTTTCAAGTTTCATATATCTAAAATGTTTGACCAACTTTAATATTGGGTGTCGGTTAACCCTAAAAACAACACGTTAGTAGTTTTCTATGCAATAATAACTTTTTTTCTTATCATAGCCAAGCATGCATATAACTTTTTGTGCTTTTTTTCTGAATTAATTAGTTTTTCATGAATGTTTCTAATGGTTTCTTTGTTTTTCCACTCAAAAAACCTATCTTTGCTCAACGAAACAAGCGTTCATCCACCCGATGAAATCCGATGCAGATAAAACACATCCGCTCGTTTCCAAATCGTAACCCATTTTTGGAGTTACGCCTTTTACTTCCTGTTTTTCAATAGAATACTTTTAAGATTAATCCTTTCCGGGCTTCTATAGGAGTCAAAATGCTTGAATCTACCAATTCGTCGAATATCCAAATCATACCATGGTATTCGATTTGTTTGTTCTTTGCACAATTTCGTAAAACCTTATCACTACTTAATACGCATGCATTGAGTCTGTTTGCCACATGTAGAACAGATTTGTCTGTTTCCGATAAAGACTTTGGGTAGTTACTTGAGAATATCTCAATAAAATCTTCCTCTACTGGAGATGTTAATGAAAAAATCAAATTGCCATCAAAACATCGGTTGATACATTCTTTTAAAATCAGCCAGAGACCGGTTTGACAATGAAGCAGCTTTTGACATTGAGATCTGATCCTCTATCAGTGCCCTGAACAGGAGTTGTTCAAATCGATTACTCTCTTCGGATCCCTGATATTCTGCAGGTTCATCTACTCTCCAATTCATCTGTTTCATAAAGAAACAAAACTGATTCTTGTATTGGTCATTGATGATACCGCAATCATTGGCCCGCATTACAATTGCCTGCATGGAGATTCCATATTGTTTTTTGATATTGGCTAACTCAAAGGTGGAAATCTTGTTGCGTTGTGCCCCCAGTTCAGCCCTGATAGTCTCTTCCGGCAGCAGCATCGCTCCCGAAAATTGATGACATAAAGTCTCCTTTTGTTTGTTTGAGACATCTCCGAACTTCAATAAAAGATGAGCGAGTTCATGGAGAAGAGTGAAGCGGATCCTGTCAGGTTTATTAGCCATCCTGACATTATAGGCAACCACAGGGATGATATCGTTTGCAAAAGCTTGTAATCCGTCGAAAGTCACAGAAGCATCCATTTTTACGATCTTGATATTCTTTTCTTCCAACAGTTCAACAATATTGTAAATTGGCCCATTCCCCAAAGACCATTTTTCCCGAATGATTTCTGCAGCTTTGTTCACCTGCTTATAAGAGGTAACCACAGGGTAATCTACAAGTGGATGTTCAAATTTATTTTTAAGGCCTAGGATTTCTTCCAGTTCCAAATACCGGGAAAGATACTCTTTGGCTTTTTCCTGAATAATAGTTGCCTCTTTTTTTGGTAGTTTATCCAGCTTTCTGAATTCTATGTTCGAAAATTCAATTTTGTTAGTTCTGAAGAAGAAATCAGGATTTACATTCAAAGCATTGCTGAGCCTGTTAATTTTTTCAGCATCAGGTATAACCACCCCTTTCTCGTATTTATGCAATGCCTGACGTGAAACCTGGTTATCCAATGCATCAGCCAGATCTTGCAATGAAAAACCATTCATCAACCGTGCGGATTTAAACCGTTCTGCAAATATTGCTTTTATTACCATTACTGTGACTATAGTTATACAACACAAAGATCGTTGCTTTGGTTGACAAATGAAAGTAAATAATGATAATTATTTTTGATGGCAGTCACTGTGACAATATTTTAGTATATTGAAAATGAATAAATAATACAATTTGTTGCGTTTTATTACAAAGATGTATAGTTGACAAAATAGGTTGATCATCCGATATATGTGGTCACGATGAACAAATTAATGCTCAAAATCATTTGAATTTGGAAATTACACATTATCTTTGTACTCATAAGATAAGAGCATGTGTGAAGTTATGAGAGAAGAATTCAAGCAGATATTAAAAGCAATCAACGACATTCCGCAACCAGAATTTTCTAAGATTTGGGATGAAGATTTGAAAGAATTCGATAGGGTGGGTCCTACAATTGAGGAACTTCTTCTCTATTGCAAGAGATTTTTTTTTCAAAATAGTCCTCCAAAGACAGAAAAAGTTAATAATTTTGACCAGAAGTTTACTTCTGGTTTTTTTATTTCTTAATCTTAAGGCACATGGAACAGATACAAAAAGCAGCGTTTTACATCAGTGATTATTACTTTGAAAAAGTGATATTGGATGTAAATAACAAACCCAAAAGCGATGAGTTATCAGTTTCTTTTCTTACCCGAGGAGAATATAGCGAGCAAGGGAAAGCATATCATCTCTGGTTTAAAGTGGATGTCGGGGAGGGGGAATCAAGTCAATCGAGCGACACCTTTTTGTCAGTTAGTTGTGTAGGAAAGTTTATCTTTGACAATGTGAATAGCCTATCTGAAATTCCCGAATTTTTCTATGTAAACTGTATCGCCTTACTTTTTCCTTATGTAAGAGCATATATAAGTCTAATAACAACTCAGGCAAATACCAAAGGTGTTATACTCCCGACATTAAACCTATCAAGTTTGGGAGAAGAATTAAAGAGAAATACAACTGAAGTGGAATAGAAATGACGATTCAGATATATCAAACACTTGAGGATCGTAATAATCCGCAAGACATTGCTATCAATGGTCCTTTCAAATGCACGAGATCAGATGCATGGCTCGGTGATGGTTTCTATTTCTGGGAAAATTATATAGAACATGCTCACTGGTGGGGTAGTAAAGGGTATAATAATAATTATATCATATGTTCAGCGCAATACGATCATAACCCGTCTTATTGTTTCGACTTGATTAATAATTACGAGCATTTATGTTTATTAGAAGATTTGTACCATATTGTAAAAGCCAAGACCAGCAAACCTGTATTGGTTTCCAAAATAATTGAATTGTTAAAAAAACAAACAACTTTCGATTTTGATGCTGTCAGAGCTCCCTCACAAGATGCAAAATCTGAACCTTTGTACATTAAATATAAATCAATCCACAAAGCAAAAATTTATCTCCGTCCATTGAATCAAATATGTTTTTTTAGGAAAAATAATAGACTCAATCTGAGAGACTTCCAGATAATTTACCCCCCACAGTATGTAGATGGTTATGTGGTTTGAATTGACTATTCCTGCCAACAAAACGTCGCGGCCGCGTAAGTAAAAACAGTGCCAAACCCGGGTAGCTATCAACTACTAAAGTACAATCATCCGGCAAGTACTATTTGCTTTTAGATGAAATACAAGAAGTAGAAGATTGGGAAAAAGCGATCAATTCGTTCTTGGTCGACTTTGATGTGGATATATATCTTACCGGTTCCAACTCCCATTTGTTGTCTTCAGAGCTGGCTACTTTATCTGCGCAAAGGCGGTTTCCCCGTCATCCATACTGCCGACTATCCCGATGAATCGGCCTACAAGGTTGTGTATGACATCTATTCATCCGTGATTCTTCGGGATACCGTGCAGCGATACAAGATCCGTGATGTCGAACTACTGGAACGAGTGATCAAGTATGCCTTCGACAATATCGGAAATACCTTCTCCGGAAAGAATGTAGCGGATTATTTCAAAAGTTAGAAGTTTTATGTAAGCGATATTTCCATCATTTACGCTACCATGGGCAACCGCGACCGGATGATTGGCGGGATATTGGAGAATATTGTTTTTCTGGAGTTGAAAAGAAGAGGTTACAGCGTGTTTGTCGGTAAATCTGACAATGGTGAAATTGATTTTGTCGCTGAAAAACAGGGTCAGAAGATATATATCCAGGTCGCTTACAAATTGGAAAACCGGGAAACAGTAGCAAGAGAATTTGGGAATCTGTTGTCCGTCGGTGATCAGTATCCGAAATATGTGGTCACGATGGACGAATTCTGGAAAGATGCGATAGAGGGCGTGGTCCATTTGCACATCACTGATTTTTTATTGAAAGAAACATTGTAATTGTAGTATTTTCAACCATAACCTATCGTATAATATATAATATATCCTGTATTTGCAAATTATATGAAGGG
>Ga0265295_1002541_pt1 | contig 28623 bp, 30 predicted proteins | sample Munlansysbiofilm_FD_192503 | JGI IMG/M metagenome (GOLD analysis project Ga0265295, IMG submission 192503) | Leachate microbial communities from a municipal landfill in Southern Ontario, Canada - Methane capture system biofilm | ecosystem: Engineered > Solid waste > Landfill > Unclassified ... | reverse complement strand
ATCCTTATGAGTTCTTATAAAAATATGTTTGATATTTATGATGTAACTATTTCTCAAATACTCCTAACAGAAGAGGATTTTGATTCAAAAGTACATACTAGAATTTTTCAAGACATTATAGAGAGAACATTTAAACATGACATTTTACCTATTGTTAACGAAAACGATATCTCAACAACTCCAGACCAACTCTTTGGAGACAACGATCAACTATCTGCCCATGTTGCTTACTATACAGGGGCAGATTTACTTATAATCTTGAGTGATATTGATGGTTATTACGATTCTAACCCTAAAGATAATCCTAAAGCAAAAATAAGAAAGTTTGTAACAGAGTTAAATGTAGAAGAGCTAAATCAAGAGCATACTCCAAACTCTCAGTTTGCAACAGGTGGAATCGTAACTAAACTAAAAGCGGCCGAGTACCTTATCGATAAAGGTAGAGAGATGTTTTTGTGTAGTGGCTATGATTTAACCACCGCTAGAGAGTTTTTGATAGATGGTATCCACAACAAAGGCACTCTCTTTACTAGCGATAAGAAAAAAGATAAAAACTAAAAACAGTTACTACTTAACACTTAAAAATGAGAGCATTTGAGCAGTGAGTACTCCTATTTGTGCTTCAAGCGATGCTTTTTCACCCTCTTGGGCATGAAAAAGTTTTGCTTCAAGAACTCTTATCTTTTTTTGTATCTTAGTTAAAAAATCATCATCTTCACTCTCTTTGTCTACTTTGTTTTGGTTATCTACATAGATTTTTTTCATATTTGACATTGAAGTATTTTTTTGTAAAACTTCTAGCACATTTAAGCTTTTTTTAGTCTCTACTGCCATATCTATATGAGAGATAATCCCAGCTTTTCCGCTCTCAAAAAGAACTATCCCGCTCTTTTTCATCTCGCCTAAGAGTTCATTAGAGTTAGACTTTATGCTAAATGGCGTCTCACTATTTCCTAAAAAAATAGCCCCAATCCCTACTTCGCCCAAAGCCAATAGTTCATCTTTTGTATCTGTTTTTACCCAGACTCTAAGCTTGTCAAATATCTTGTCATTTGCATCTATCCAGCCGTTATTGTCATCATCATATTTACTCAAATCTGCAAAGCCATCTCCACTCTTCGTTCCAAAGAGTTCGCTTCCATCATCTATAATGCCATTATTGTTTTTATCTAGTGCTAAAAACGCACTTCCGTTTTTTAGTAGCGATATTTGATCGCTTCTTCCATCGCTATCTATGTCAAATGAAAACTGCTTTGAACTAAGGTTTGGCATGAGTCCATCAAGAGAAATGACTAGAGGATCTTTTAGTGACTTACTTACTAATTCAGCACTTATTTGTGTTTTTTCTATAAAACTTCTTGAGAGAAGTAGATCCATAGAGATCTCAAACTCTCTACCATTTGCTACAACTTTTGCTTCAACTGAGAAGTTTAGTGCTTGTGACTCCATTGTTGTTCTACTTATGACAAATTTATCTTTAACAACCTTTGTAGACTCGGAGTTAATATTTTTTAAAATCGCTTTAGAGAGTTCTATGGAGAGTTCTTTGTTCGTCTCTACCTCTTTAGAATCTTGTTTTATAGCAGATACATGTACAGAGTTGTCTTTTTCAAAAGTCTGAGTATCTTTTACTATGTTAGCTTCGGTTGATTGGTACTGCAAGTTATAATATTGTGAGCTCATACTCACTGAGTAACTATCTATTCTCATGAATGATCCTCTTAACACTTTATATATAGAGTATCGACAAAAGCAGTAAATTTTTTAATCTCAAATAACCTGCACTTTTAGACAATTCTAAGTTTCATATGATAAAATTTTGCCATCATTTTATTGGGGTATCGCCAAGCGGTAAGGCCGTGGCTTTTGGTGCCACTATTCGGGGGTTCGAATCCCTCTACCCCATCCACATAAACGCACAATCGAAACAATCAAAAATCATTTAAAGGCAAAACATGGAAGAACTCGATGGAGCAACCATAGTAGTTAGATCTCTAGTTCTTATAGTTATACTTGCAATCTTTTTCTTTGTTTTAAAAAGTAAGAAAAAAGACTAATCTTTTATATATTTAGCAGTTAGTTTTTTTATCTTTTTATAGATCTTCTCAAAGTCAGTAGAGTAAACTCTTGTGTTTGCTAGAGCTGTTATAAAGTTTGTATCTCTACTCCACCGTGGCACTAGATGCATATGAATATGCTCAGCTATTCCAGCTCCAGCATCCTTTCCTAAGTTCATACCGATATTTACACCCTTCGCACCTAAGCCCTCTTTTAAAAGCCTAACGCCCTTTTGAGCTAAAAGACTCATATGTAACCATGTCGCCTCATCTAACTCTTCTAGTTTGTCAGTATGTTTGTGAGGTATTATCATAAAGTGCCCAGGGGTGTAAGGATAGATATTCATCACCATAAAACAGTGTTTATCTCTGTAGAGAACATGTGACTCTTTGTCTTCTTTTTTATGAGTACTTATGTGACAAAAAACACAACCCTCTATCTTTTTACCCGCAATATAATCATCTCTCCACGGAGCATATAAAATATCTTTCATCTTCATCTCTTTTTTTTATTTTGTAACTATAGTTTAGTCCATTACTCTATAAAAAGAGATAACTTTGCTAAAGTTTGTAGAACTTTTAGGAATGCTAACCAATGACATTCTCCACTATGAGCTTCGCACTGTGGGGCTTTAAAGTAGTAATCTACAACCAAGCCTTTTCTACGAGGTTGAAACCCCGCTTCCGTTGGTTTATATGCCATACCTAGATCTCTCGCTTCCGTTGGTTTATATGCCACACCTAGATCTCTTCACAGCCATCGGAAGCGATGCTTCAGCTTCGCACTGTGGGGCTTTAAAGTAGTAATCTACAACCAAGCCTTTCTACGAGGTTGAAACCTCGCTTCCGTTGGTTTATATGCCATACCCAGATCTCTCGCTTCCGTTGGTTTATATGCCACACCTAGATCTCTTCACAGCCATCGGAAGCGATGCTTCAGCTTCGCACTGTGGGGCTTTAAAGTAGTAATCTACAACCAAGCCTTTTCTACGAGGTTGAAACCTCGCTTCCGTTGGTTTATATGCCACACCTAGATCTCTCGCTTCCGTTGGTTTATATGCCATACCCAGATCTCTCGCTTCCGTTGGTTTATATGCCACACCTAGATCTCTTCACAGCCATCGGAAGCGATGCTTCAGCTTCGCACTGTGGGGCTTTAAACCCAAAATCATACAAAGGCAAAAACTAAGATTGGAAAGGCGATAACAAGTCCCAATGCTAAGAGTTGTAGGAGTATAAAAGGAACGATGCCTCTATATATCTCGCTCGTGCTCACACTATCGCCAGCTACACCTTTTAGAAAAAATAGAGCGAGTCCAAAAGGTGGGGTTAAAAAAGAGGCTTGCAGGTTTAGTGCGATAAGGATTGCAAACCAAAGCGGGTCTATGCCAAAGCCTATCATAACAGGAACTAAGATAGGCACGATGATAAATGATATCTCTATAAAGTCTATAAAAAAACCAACTACAAAGATGATAAGCATTGAGATGGCTATAAAAAACCAAACATTTCCAATATCTTCATGAAAAAACTCAACTATAGCATCAGTTCCTCCAAGCTCGTTAAAGACAAGTGAGAAGGCAGTAGATGCGATGAGTATCATAAATATCATACCGCTTAACTTTACACTTCCAAGGGAGGCGTACTTTAGCATCTCAAAGTTAAGTGACTTGTTTATTGCACTTAAAATTATCGCACCTATTACTCCAAAAGCGGCTGACTCAGTAGGAGATGCAATGCCTGCAAAAATACTTCCTAAAACTGAGAACATCAAAAGAAGTGGTGGGATTATAGAGAGAAGTATCTCTTTTATAGAGACCTCTTTAACCTCTTTTGGGATTGGAGCTAGTTCTGGAGAGAGATATGAGCGGATTAGGATATATACGATATAGAGACCAACAAGAAGAGCTCCTGGCAAAACTGCACCCATAAACAACTCGCCAACGCCAACACTCATAACATCGCCTAGGATGATGAGGATGATAGAGGGCGGTATGATTTGTCCAAGTGTTCCAGATGCTACGATGGTTGAAGATGCCAAAGATTTATCATATCCAGCACGAAGCATAAGTGGAAGGGCTATAACACTCATCATAACAACAGATGCAGAGACTATACCAGTTGAAGCTGCAAGCATCGCACCGACTAAAACTACACTAACAGCCAAACCCCCACGGACATCACGGAACAAAGCACTCATGGAGACTAGAAGTCGCTCCGCCATTTTTGATTTTTCTAAAATAAGCCCCATCGCTATAAAAAGAGGGACTGCCATCAGCGTTGAGTTACTCATGATGCCGTAGATGCGAAGAGCTAAAATATCAAAGATGCCAAAGCCTAACTCTGGTATAAAAAAAGCAAAAACTATAGCAACACTTCCAAAAGCAAAAGCAACAGGGATGCCCAAAAGCAAAAGTGCTAAGATAGTTATAAATATAGCTATAGCCATCATAACTCTATAGCTCCATTATAATCTTTTAACTCATCACCCTTTGTATCATCTCTTAAGCTTTGGATATCTTTGTAGGCTTCACTGATGGCAACAAGAGCCAAAAAAACAAAAGAGATGGGAAGAAGTGACTTTACTAAAAATCGATATTCTAGCCCACCAGGGTTTGATGATGCTTCGTTTTGAGCAAAACTTAGAGCTACGAAATCGATGCCGATATAGACTATCATACATGAAAAAGGAAGCACAAAAAAGAGTGAGGAGATGATGTTTATGATGGTTTTTTTTTCTTTGAGTATGAGGCATAAAACACATCAACTCTAACATGAGCATTCTCACTTAGAGTATAAGCAATTCCAAAAAGAACTACCACATCAAATAGATGCCACTCCAATTCCTGAAGTGCCACAGATCCACCTGAGAACAAATACCTTGCAGTAGCATCATAAACCACCAACAAAACAAGCAAAGCCAAGATGCAAGCTGTTGCGTAACCTAAATATTTTATGCCTTTATCTATCATATTTATATAAAATTAGGTGCATCATTTGCAAAGAGGATGATGTCTCCTGACGCAGTTTGTGATGCTAAGACATCTTGGATTTTTGATTTATCAGACAACATAATTTTATTTTTCACACTTATGTTTTTCTCAAAGAGTTTAGCGTTTAGGGAGCCTGTAACTATGACTATGTCAAATACTGCATTTATCTCTTTGATAAGCTCTAAGTTTAACTCTTCACTGCTCTCAACGAGTCCTGGTGTCACTATAACTTTTCTGCCATCATGGAGTGAACAGAGTCTGATGCTCTCTTTCATACCGTCTATGTTGCCATTATAGCCATCATCTAAGATGATTTTTCCACCTGCTACTATCATTTCTAGTCTGTGTTCTACTGGCTTTAGTTTTGCTACTGCTTTTACTATCTCTTGGTTACTTAGCCCAAAAGTCTTAGCGATTTGTACAGCTACTTCTATATTGTTAGCTTGAAATGCACCTAGAACCTTAGTGTGCAACTTTAAAACTTCATCACCTAGCTTCATCTCAAAATTAGTCCCATCTAGCGTAGCATCTACATTTAAAACATCATCTCCAAAAAAAGTAACCCTCTCGTGTGGCTCATCTGTTACAGAGCTGTGAATATAGGCTTTTTTAAGCCTTGGTGACTGCATGATTTCAAGCTTTGTGGCTATGATGTTTTTTAAGGATTTAAAGTACTCTATGTGAGCTTCTCCTACTTTTGCAACAACTACCACTTGAGGCTCTAAAAAAGTTGTTATCTCAAAGATATCTCCAACCTCTCTAGCTCCAGCTTCACATACATAAACTTCTATATCTTCTTCTAAAGACTCATTTACATCACGCATGATGCCACCTAGTGTGTTTACACTCCTTGGCGTTGCATGAACTTTAAACTTTTGTGAGAGTATCTGCTCTACAAAATTTTTGATGCTAGTCTTTCCATAACTTCCTGTAATGCAGACAATCTCTAGTTCTTTCATAGAGTTTAACTTCTTTTTTGCCTCTTTATAAAACGCCATAAAAAGAAACTTCTCTATCATAACACTACCAATATAAGCAAGCGCTATAGGCATGAAAACTCCATAAACCTCACAAGCATCTTTTAATGTACAAAGTACATCTTGAAAAAGGGTCAAAGAGACTAAGAGTATAAGAAATCTTTTAACACGCCATGTAAGAACCAGCCTTTTATCCAATTTTTTATGCCAAACAAATGTTGCAGGAAGAAGTGCAAAGTAGAAGAAGATTGGGAAAAATCCAGCTGTTGTATAGTAGGCAATAAAAGGGACTAAAAAGTAGACAATGTGCCAGTGAGGCTTATGATGTTTTAGTACAACTCTTGAGAGTTTATAGTCGTACCATTGGAGATTTGTAATAAGATACCATCCCAAAGTAGTAACAAATAAAACGTTTGTAACAAACGACAAAAGTAGCATAAAGTCCATTATTTATGCTCCAAAGTTTTTAAAAAAATACTTTTAATCGCATCTGAGACTTCTTTTGCATGATTCATAAAAAAGTAGTGATCTCCATCATAGATTTTTAGCGCTGAATCTTTTAAGAGTTTTTGCATCTTATGTGCAATGCTAAGTGGGGTAGCTGTGTCTTTATCTCCCCAGCAAAGGAGTGTTTTAGCATCACTTGAGCTAAACTTTTCACTCAAATCTTCATCTATAACATTTTTAAAAGTCTGATACATTGGCTCACTCAGACTCTTTGCATCTTCGGCCACAAAGAGTGAACGAAACTTTGTAAGTCCAAAGAGTTTAAATAGTTTATATATAGCTATCTTAAGCTTTATCTTTATTGGTTTTGGAACCATAATCCCAGTACTACCAACTAAAACAAGAACTTTTGGTTCTAGTAAAAGTGCAACTTTGCCTCCAAAAGAGTGACCTAAGATGATATCCTTTGAGGCATTTATATGAATCATAAAAAGCTCAACTATCCTTGCATAGTCTTTAGTTTCTAGTGCCACTCCAGAAGTACTATTGCCAAATCCAGGTAAGTCTATATATATATGACGAAATGTGTCCATATATGCACCAAAGGAGTTTTTCATAAGCTCTTTGTTACTTCCCCAACCAGGCAAAATTATCAAATCAACCGTAGCTTCAGGGTTTAGTATCTCATAACTTATATCAAAAGTATGCTGATTGTACTGTAAGGACTTTAGAGCCATTATTTACCTTTTGCCTTAGATATTGAGTGAATATAGTCGTAGTTTGTTTTTGCTCTTCTTTGTGTTGGAAGAGATGAAGCGAGTAGTTCTAGCGATGATTTAAAATCATCAAAGAGATAGTTAGCCATAGAGCCTGGGATTGGATTTACCTCATTTAAATAAACTTCTGAGTTTAAGACAAAAAAGTCACATCTAATTAGTGCTCCCTCAAAAAGATTTTCATAGATTTTCTCAAATGTTGACTTTAGCTTTGCTTCAATTGCTGGGCTTAGTTCTGCTTTTTCCACACTCCCTGAACGAGAAAAATCCATATACTTTTTTTCAAAGTCTAAAAACTCATTTTTTTGTGGTTCTTCTACTATAGAGAAGTAAAACTCTCCTTTTGCCATAAATCCAGCTAAGTTATACTCTTTTATACCACACATAAAAGGCTCAATTATTACTGACTTATCAAACTCAAATGCTACATCTAAAGCGTAGTCTAGTTCGCTCTCTTCTTTTACGATGCTAACACCGATAGAACTTCCAAGTCTTGCAGGTTTAACTATAATTGGGTACTTTATATTTATATTTTTATGTTCATTTGATGAGAGAACTTCATACTCTATAGTTTTGATTTTTTTAGCTTCGCAAAGCCATTTTGTATATCTCTTATCATAAGAAAATACACTAGCATCTATCCTAGGCCCGATATATTTTATATCAAAAAAATCAAGCAAAGATGCAATAGTCCCATCTTCTCCATCAGCTCCATGTATAAGGTTTAAAACAACCCCAGCATGTTTAGTTGAGCTAAACATTCCTTTTTTCTCAAAATAGCCATTTGTAAGACTTACTTGTGACATTCCCTTATGTTCACCCCTAGAAAAAGTGTTAGCTTTCATCTTTGATGAGTCTATGAGATAAAACCTATGGTCTTGGTCACAAAAGATAAAGCTAAGCTCATAACCAGCTAGTTTCTCTTTTAGAGTTATTGCACTGACTATGCTAATCTCATGTTCAAAACTAGCTCCGCCGAATAAAATTGTTAATTTCAAAATTTATACCTTAATTTATTTTATAAAATGAAGAAAAAACTTCACCTTGTTTGTTCTTAAAAGAAATATGTCCTAGCTAAAGCTTTATGAAAATTTCTTTGTATTTTTCTTCATCCCAACCAACTACAACACCAGCTTCATACTCGATTATAGGTCTTTTAAAGAGCATATTTTCTTTACAAAGCCACTCTTTTTTTGCATCTGAATCAAGATTTAAATCTTTTAGCTTTAGAGTTCTATATTTTGTTCCACGACTGTTAAAGAGTGTGTCTATATCCTCATATTTTAGCCAATTTTCTAGCTCTTTAGAGCCCACAGAAACTTTTTTAAAATCAACAAACTCTATCTCAATATCGTTGTCTTTAAAGAACTTTCTAGCACTTCTAACACTGCCACAGGTTGGTATACCATATAGTTTCATAGTTACAAATCCTTGTTTTAAAACTCGGATTATAGCATTAAATAGTTTGAAGTAGTTTTAGAGCCTCTTTAACAAGCAGTGAAGTGTCTTCGCTAGAGCATGAACTAAGAGCTTTGGAGATTTTATCTTTTTTAAATCCTAGTGATTGGAGTGCTTCACTAGCTTCATTAAAGGCTTTAGTCTTTGGAACTTCTGCAGATGACATGAGTTCTGCGTCAAAACCAGCAAGCTCTACTAAAATCCTCCCCGCACTCTTAGGCCCGATGCCAGGGACTTTTTTTAGACCATTTATATCTTTATTATTTATAAGAACTGCAAATTGGTTAGGAGTGAAAGTTGAGCATATTGCCGTTGCAACTTTAGGCCCAACTCCGCTTATTTTTATAAGCATCTCAAACATTTTCTTCTCTTGAATATCTAAAAAGCCAAAAAGAAGTTGAGCATCTTCACGAACTATATGTCTTGTAAAGAGTTTTATCTTATCATCTCCTAGTGCGGAGAAAGTATGAAGAGAGATAAAAACCTCATAAACTAAACCATTAACATCAACATGAACTAAACTCGGCTCTTTATGTACTATCTTGCCACTTAAACCTACTATCATCTACTCTTTCACCGCCTCTATTTTATATACACCCTCATCTACTTCTACTATTGCAAAAATTTTATCAGGAGAGCCCTCATTTGGTATATAAGAGACTTCTATAGGTGGATCTACTAGCCTAAATATTATCTCATTATGCCCTACCCATCTATCTCTGTTTATGATTCTAGCATTAAATATATTGTCTTGAAAAGATGCAGTTTTTGTTGTTAAGAGAGTTAAATGATCTTTTTTAGACATATATTCTTTTTCTATCTTAGATAAATATTCTTTAGCTTTTTTAAACTTACTATACTGTTTTACAAAAGAAGAAGGCAGCTTCACATTATTTTTCTTATAGTTAATAAGTCGTCTTCTTACATCATCAAAACTCTCTTGATTGTTTTGAACCATTTCTGTGTATTTTTTTATCTCTTTTTTCATATCTTTTACACTATTTTCAAGCTTTGAGATATCTTCTTTATTTTGCTCTAAACCTTTTTTAATAGAACCTTTAAGGAGTGGATCTATTATAAAAGTATTTTCACTACCTTGAAGTTTTTTTATCTCAATAAATCTAGATGCTGTAGCATGAACATAGGAGCCACAACTCTCTATAGTTATCTCTTTTGCTCTTATATTTCCACCTATACATTGAACAATATCAACAATCTCCCCTTCTGCCTCTCCATGCTCTAGTCTTGAAATATGGATATTTTTTCCATATGCCTTTCCTTTATGAACATTTATGCGCAGATTCTCCGCTGTCATGGTGGCTGTTTTATGCGTCTGTCCGCCTACAGTTGCTTTTTGTGCTATAACTTGAGCATTTGGTCCGACATTTCCCTCTATATCTATCTCGCTGACTTCAACTTTCATACCAGTTCCGATAGCATCTTTCATGATATCGCTCTCTTTTACACTAATATTTACATCAGAGTCAATACCAGCATGAATATTACCAGTAGTCTTAAAACTAATCTCACCAACATCTATATCAGACTTTATGGTATATGTGTTTGCATCAAACACTACATATCCGTTTTCAACAGCCCTATATTCTGTTTTATCATCGCTATCTATTATTTGGATAGTAGCATCCGTGTTAAAGCTTGGGGTATTTGACTCTAGTGGTTCTTTTGGCTCTAAAAACTCACCTCTACAGTTTCTACCAGGCTTCCCTTTTTTAGCTTTAATGTACTCCATCAGGAGTTCATCTTTTTTAACACTCTTTATAAAACCTCTATTTGCATAGTCTACTTTTTCGTTTTCATTAATATTTTCTTTTTTTTCATAGTGTAGTATTAAAGCATCATTTCTTGTCGGCACAGGTTCATAAGATTCCGCTACAAGATGCACCTCACTTTTTTCATACTTAACACTCTCTTGGACCATTACATAGGCCACTATTTTAGACACAACACTTAGCACCATTGTGTCAAAAACATCTATAAGAATGTTTGCACGAGCCTTGCTTTTGTTTATAAGAGTGATTAAATCTTGTTCAAAATTTTTGTTATATGTAACTTCTGAATCTTCTTTTATACCTAGATAAACCTTACATTTGGTGGCATTTGCGCCTATCGTTAGATGAAAATCTTGATATGGTTCATTTGGTATTTTAGAGAATATCTCTATCTCATACATCTGCTTTATGCCAAAATATTTGTTAAGTAAATTTTCCTCAGTTAGTAATTCTTGAAGCTCGCTACTTGTAACTTCTTCCCAATCTACTTCTTCATTCTCTTTATTTATCCTTGTGTAATTTTGAACCTCTAGAAGGTTAAAATCTATAGAGTGAATATTAACATTATTAGATTTTGCAATAGAGATGAGTTCTTTAGCAACATTTTGTGTCCGCACAACAGTTGGGCGGATTTTTGCTTGTGATGATTGTGATTCTTTCTTGCTAGAAGCAAAGATTGCCATATCCACCTACCAAATAATTTTTATAATACATTTTAATCTAATATTTGTTAAACTTTCGTAAATCCAACAAATTTACGACAATTTTAAGACAAAGTAGCTTTTTTATGTTTAGATCCATTTTCACAAATAGCTTCGGAATACTCTTCTCAAGAATACTTGGGTTTCTAAGAGATTTACTTACAGCATCAGCTCTTGGTGCTAGTGTCTATAGCGACATCTTTTTCATAGCTTTTAAACTACCAAATCTTTTTCGCCGAATCTTTGCAGAGGGCGCATTTACTCAAGTCTTTATCCCAGCCTATGCCAATTCAAAACATAGATCTATTTTTTCTATAAATATCTTTTTAATTTTTCTATCTATCATACTAATTATCACACTTCTTGTCAATCTTCTACCATCACTTGCCACTCAAGCTATAGCAATCGGCTTTGATGATGAAACTATAAAGCTTGCATCTCCTTTTGTTGCTATAAATTTTTGGTATCTTCCTCTCATATTTATAGTGACTTTTTTAAGTACGATGCTTCAGTATAAAAAACACTTTGCAACAACAGCATTCTCAACTGCACTCTTAAATATCTCTCTTATCTTAGCTCTATATCTATCACAAGATAAGTCTCAACTAGACATAGTTTACTATCTCAGTTTTGGTGTAGTTATAGGAGGTGTTTTACAGCTCATAGCACACTTTATAGCTATGCATAAACTTGGCCTATTTAAGTCTCTTTATGGTGGTTTTAAGTATATAAAAACAAAGTCACACCATATAAAAGAGGAGTCAAAAAAGTTTAAAAAACAGTTTTTCCCTGCCATGTGGGGCAACTCAACCCCTCAAGTTAGTGCTTTTTTAGACACCATCTTGGCATCGTTTTTAGTAACTGGCTCCATCAGCTATCTCTACTATGCAAACCGCATCTTTCAACTCCCACTAGCTCTCTTTGCTATAGCAACTTCCATAGCACTCTTTCCTAGTGTTGCAAGATACATAAAAAACAAACAAGAGATGCAAGCCAAAGCTTATATGAAAAAAGCTTTTTGGTTTTTAACATTTTTACTCACAGCAAGTACAATCGGTGGCATCATACTCTCTCACGAGATAGTTTGGCTACTCTTTGAGAGAGGCTCTTTTACAGCACAAGACAGCATAAACTCAAGTCTAGTTTTACAGATGTATATGATAGGACTGCTTCCTTTAGGACTTCAAAAACTCTTTTTACTCTGGTTATATGCAAATGCTCAACAACTTCACGCCGCAAAAATAGCAACATTTTCGCTTCTTTTCTACATCATCTTCGCACTAACGCTTATAACTCCCATGGGAGCTGCAGGACTAGCTTTAGCTGGGACCATCAGCGGTTTTGTAGGTTTTACCTTAACCATAAAAGCCTTTGGCACAAAAAACTTTTTAGAGATGCTAGGGTTTAAAAACGTAACATATCTCATAGTCGGCTCTATAGTTTTAAGTCTTGTACTTTTAGCTTTTAAGAGTTTCATAAGCTCTTAAAACACAAGATTTCAAAAAAGCTCTATGTGCTATAATGCGACAAAATTTAAACATAAAAGATTCATATGAAGATTTACGATTCACAGCAAAAAACAAAACGAGAATTTATTCCTCAAGACAAAAATAATGTAACACTCTATGTTTGCGGTCCAACAGTCTATGATGATGCTCACTTAGGCCATGCAAAAAGTGCTCTGGTTTTTGACCTGCTCTGTAGAGTTTTGCGTGCAAATGGTTACGGGGTTACTTATGCTAGAAATATCACAGATATTGATGACAAGATTATCAAAAAAGCACAACAAGAGAAAAAAACTATAAAAGAGATAACAGAGTTTTACGCAGATGCTTACAACGAAGAGATGTCAAAACTCGGAGTTATAAGACCAGATATAGAACCAAAAGCGACAGAATCACTTGATGCCATGATAGAGTTTATACAAAAGCTCATAGATGCAAACCACGCCTATAAAACAGAGGATGGAGATGTTTATTTTGACACTTCAAGCGATAGTGAATATCTAAGCCTCTCAAAAAGAGTTCAAGAAGAAGATGAAAAAAAGCAAAGAGTACAAAGCTCTTCACAAAAAAGAAACAGTGCTGACTTTGCTCTTTGGAAAAGCGTAAAAGATGGAAGTGTCACATTTGACTCTCCATATGGTAAAGGACGTCCTGGTTGGCATCTTGAGTGTTCTGCTATGATAGAAAAACATCTTGCAAAGCCTGAGTTTAAGTTTAGTGTAGATATCCATGGCGGCGGAGCAGACTTGCTCTTTCCTCACCATGAAAACGAAGCTGCACAGACAAGATGCGCAACAGACCACACACTAGCTGCTTACTGGATGCATAATGGTTTCGTAAACATTGATGGCGAAAAAATGTCAAAGAGTTTGGGTAATAGCTTCTTTTTAAAAGATGCACTAAGTGAGTATGATGGAGAGGTTTTACGCTTTTACCTTCTTAGCACCCACTACAGAAGTAACTTCAACTTTAACACTCAAGATTTGGAACTTTCAAAAAGAAGACTTGACAAGATTTACAGGCTAAAAAAAAGACTCTTTGGACAAAACCAAACAAACGATGTTACACCTTTTAGAGATGCACTCCTTGAAGCTCTAAGTGATGATATAAATATCTCTTTAGCACTTAGTCTTATAGATGAGATGATAAGCAGCGCAAACGAAACTCTTGATAGTGCTGGTAAACATAAAGAGCTAAAAAAAGAGACTATCTCAAACCTTGCTTATATAGAAGAGGTTTTAGGCTTTGGAGGTAAAAATGCTTATGAGTATTTTCAAACAGGAGTCGATGATGCGACTAAAGAGAAGCTAAGTGAGCTTATCTCAAAAAGAGATATGGCAAAAAAAGAGAAAGATTTTGCAACCTCAGACAAGCTTAGAGATGAGATTTTAGCCTTTGGAGTAAACATAATGGACACCCCACAAGGCACTTTTTGGGAGAAAATCTAATCTTAAAAGAGTGTGTTTAAGAGTACTTAAATATAGCATGGCTTTACTAAATCAAAAGTGCTAACGCACCTTTGTATATGGGTTCGTCTATAAAACCGTACTCAGGATGAGTAAAGCCAGTGACACCCTTCTCTCTTTGCATCTCAAAGAGTTTTACTATCTTTTTTGCTCTCTCTACCTCAAGTTCACTATAAGAAAAAATCTCATTAACCAAGCTCACTTGTGCTGGAGAGATGCAAGCCTTTGCATCGTAGCCTAAAGATCTCTCAAACTCTATCCATTTTAAAAACTCATCTAATCTCTCAAACTCTTGATATACAAAAGAGACAGCTTTTACACCCATAGCTCTTGAGCTTACTAAGAAGTGTGTTAGGATGTAGTTTATAGTATGGTTATCTATCTTTAGCAAACTTTGAGGAAGCTTCATATCTGCTAAAAGGTCTAAGATGCCAAGATAAAAGGTAGTAACTCTTTGGTTTACTCCTAGAGTCGCTAGATTGTGCCACGCCTCTGCAGTTTCTATGGAGAGGTGGAGTTCTATATCTTCATCTAAAAGAGCCAAAACAGACTCTACCTCTTTTTTTGTTTTTATCTTTGAAACTCTTATAGCATCTGGCATAAACTGGTTTAGATAAGCTATCTCACTATAACCGCCCTCATCAAGGGCATTGACTCTCACTACAAGCTTTTTACTGCACTCTTTATGTTTGACTAAATATATAGCGCAAAGAACAAGAGCTAGAGGTTTGTCCTCACAGCTCACTCCATCTTCAAGGTTTAAAATGATGCAGTCTGCTTCAAGTTCATCAATCTTTTCTAGATGCTTAATTTTGTTGCAAGAGAGCATAAGAGCTGATGCAAAATCATCTCTCTTGTTCAAAACTCTTATAGTCGGCTCAGCCATTGCTTTTAGTGTTTCTACATCTCTATCACGAAAGGCTTTAAGGACTCTACTTAACATTTTTTTTGGTTTCTTGTAGATAGAGATAGAGTGCTTGAATCTCTTTTTTTGTTAAAAAATACCTCGGCATCCCATCTTTTCGTCTGTTTAGTGAGTTAAAAAAGTATTCAAAATCCAGTTCATTTATAGCTGGTCCTTTAAAGTTTTTAGGTTTTTTTTTATCTATATAAGTAGCAACTATCTTTCCCTCACCTTTATCTCCATGGCAGTTGTGACAACCTATGCCTCGTGGATTTTTGTAGAGTTGGGATGCGTATTCTAGTGGAGTTATAAAACTACTAGATGCAAAGATATAGAGTGGAAAGATTAAAATCAATATATTTTTCATAAAGCGACCTATTATTATTGGAGTGATATAATATCGAAAAAATAATTTATGAGGTTTAAATGCAAATACTAGATGGCAAAGCACTCTCAAAAAAAATAGAAGACAGAGTAACACGCGAGACAAAAGAACTAAAATCCATCTGTGGCTGCACACCTGGTTTAGCGGTAGTGTTAGTTGGAAAAGATCCAGCTAGCGAGGCTTATGTAAACATGAAGAAAAAAGCTTGTGATAGAGTTGGTTTTTACTCCATCACTCATGAGATGCCAGAGACTATCTCTCAAGAGGCGATTGAAAAAAGCATAGTTAAGATGAACAACGACTCAAGCATTGACGGTATCCTTATCCAACTCCCTCTTCCATCACATATAGATACAACTAAACTTTTAGAACTTGTTGCACCAGATAAAGATGTTGATGGCTTTCATCCCTTTAATGTTGGCAGACTAACAACAGGACTTGATGGTTTTGTACCATGTACTCCTCTTGGGGTTATGGAGCTTTTAGCTGAGTATAACATCGATATAAAGGGCAAAAACTGTGTAGTAGTTGGCGCATCAAACATAGTTGGAAAACCTATGGCATCTCTACTTTTAAACGCAAATGCAACGGTTGAGATATGTCATATATTTACAGATGATCTTAAAAAACACACACTTGCTGCTGATATGATTTTTGTAGGTGCTGGAGTCATAAATCTTATAACACAAGATATGGTAAAAGATGGCGCAATTGTTGTAGATATTGGCATCAACCGTGCGGACAATGGCAAGCTTGTTGGCGATGTGGACTTTGATAATGTTGCTAAAAAATGCTCATATATAACTCCAGTTCCTGGTGGAGTTGGACCAATGACTATAGCTATGCTTCTAAGCAACACTCTAAAAGCTGCTAAAGAAAACGCTCGTAAACTAAAAGAGGCACAAGCCTAATGAAAGAGTTTTTATACAAAACTTACAAATTTTCAAACTCATGGACTGGAACCGTAGTCATAGTCCTTTTTATCATTTTTTTTGTAGCTCAAGCCTTTAGAATTCCCTCTGGTTCTATGAAAGATTCACTTCTTGTAGGTGACCATCTTTTTGCTAAGAAGTTTGCTTATGGCATCTCTATGCCTCATATTCCTTTTATAGAGATGTCAATCATGCCATGGAGCGATAGACTTCGTCTTGTTGATGGAGACACTCCAAAAAGAGGCGATATAGTCATCTTTAGACCACCTCATAACCCAAAACAGCACTATGTGAAGAGATGTGTAGCACTTCCTGGAGATGAACTTTTTGTAAGTGATAAAAACCTATATGTTCACCATCATGAGGGAGACGAGTGGATAAAAGAGAACTTTAAAGATTATGAGATCATTATTTTTGCAGAAAAACTCTGGGTTAAAAATCCCTACATGAAAGAGCATCCTGGAATCCATCACGATGAAAAGATTCAAAATAACGGCAGATACCATATGGAGCTTTTTGAATTTGCTCCAATTAAGATAGATAAAGACTATTATTTTATGATGGGAGACAACCGTGACCACTCAAATGATAGCCGTTTTTGGGGTGCAGTTCCATATGAAAACATAGAAGGAGCTCCTTGGTTTGTCTACTTCTCTGTAGGTGAAAACTGGGAAATAAGATGGGATAGAATAGGAAAAACTCCAACAGATCTGGAGCAAGAAAGTCATCTTGACCTTGCAATAGCTGAGAGAATAAAAGAAGACAAAGACGATCATGGAATCTATTGATATACTAAAAATAGTTGCTGCTGTTGTAGCCCTCGCTATTGCCATTATCGGACATGAGATTATGCATGGCTGGGTAGCATTTATGTATGGTGATACAACTGCTAAAAATGCTGGAAGATTATCTATAAACCCCCTTATCCATGTTGATTTGGTTGGTACTATCATCGTTCCTGCTACTATGTACTTTTTACCAATACTGCTCGGTGGAGATAGTGGCTTTTTGTTCGGTTGGGCAAAACCTGTACCAATAAATACGGGAACTGTAGTAAGAAATGGCGGATATAACGCCGCAATGCAAGTCGATTTAGCTGGGATAGTCTATAACTTTACACTAGCAACCATTGCCTCCATCGCACTTGTAGCGATGAGTCAACCAACAACTGCCGATAGCATCGTTTATATATTTGCTTATATGCTAGTTTTTCAGCTGCTCATTATAAATGTAGTCTTAGGAGTATTTAACCTACTTCCTATTCCTCAGTTTGATGGCGCTCACTTTTTGATGCATCTAGCACTAAAATACAAAGTAAACGCAGTTGCAGAATTTTTTTACAAAAATGAAAGATATGGCATCATTATAGTTCTTATAATTTTGATGACGCCTATCAAAGATTATGTTTTACTCTTGCCAGTTAGAACAATTCTCACACTACTTACATAAAGGAAAAATATGAAATTTTATATCGCCACAGATCATGCAGGATTGGATTTAAAAAATTTTACTGTAGAATTGTTAAAGCAAAAAGGTCATGAAGTCATAGACCTTGGTCCTTTTTCAAAGACAAGAGTTGACTATCCAGACTTTGCCATCAAAGTTTGCGAAGCAGTTTTAGCAGATAAAGAGTCTCAAGGAGTCCTAATCTGTGGCTCTGGCATAGGAATGAGCATGGCAGCAAATCGCCATAGTGGCATAAGAGCTGCACTTTGCCATGATGCCTATACCGCCATGGTAGCAAGAGGACACAACGACGCAAATGTTCTATGTTTTGGTGAAAGGGTTGTAGGTCAAGGTGTAGCAGAATCTATACTAGACTCATGGATAGCTTCAAGCTTTGAGGGTGGAAGACACTGCGGCCGAGTTGAGAAGATAGAAGGAATATAATTTATGTTTTGGGAATGGTCACTTTTAACTATCTTATCTATACTTTGCGTCTATCTCTTCGTAAAGATGTACTACTTTAAGAGCATTACAAGTAAAGAACAAAGAGGAAATGACCTGATGAAGTTAACACTTCAAGAGGCTGAAATCCTAATTAGGAAGTATCAAATACAGCTCCAAAGAGCATTGGGAAATGTTGATATTTTAAGTGAAGAGCTTACAAAACTTAGAAATGAGCTAAAAGTTTTAAAACAAAGAAATACTAAACATAGACAAGAAACAGACCGTCTAAATGGTAAAATCAAAGCACTAGAGGGTCGCATCGATGCTTTACTGTAAAAAGATAAGAAGACACTAGTGTTTTTGGCTTCTTGCCGAAGCTGCCGTAAGACTCTTTGTGAGAAAACCAAGTATCCCTTGAGGGTGTGAAATAAAATAAAGGAAAAAATGTATGCTTGTATTAAATAAAATAGAAAGAAAGATTATTGAAGAGGCTATCAGAGATGTAAAGGACTTTCCAAAACCTGGAGTAGTCTTTAAAGATATAACTACTATTCTAAATGATAAAAAAGCCTTTTCTACTTTAATGAACCACTTATATGAAAGATACAAAGAGTATGATTTAGACTTTATAGTAGGCATAGATGCAAGAGGTTTTATCTTTGGTGCAGCCTTAGCTCAGATGCTAGGCATTGGCTTTGTCCCTGTTCGCAAACGCGGAAAACTTCCATATACAACTATTAGTGAAAAATATACCTTGGAATACGGCATAGATGAAGTCGAGATTCATATAGATGCTTTTCGAGGAGAAAAAGATGCTAGAGTCCTTCTTATAGATGACTTAATAGCAACTGGGGGAACTGCAAATGCTGCAGTAACACTTATAAAGCAAGCTGGTGCTCACTGCGTCGAAGCTTGTTTTATTATCACTCTTACTTTTTTAGATGGTTATAAAGAAGTAGAGAAAAAAACTCCAATATATTCACTTATAGAGGTTGAATAATGTATATCCCAAAAGCTTCAAAATTTGATCCAGATGAAAATGGACACTTTGGCATCTTTGGTGGTAGATATGTACCTGAAACGCTTATGCCAGCACTTTTAAAACTTAAAGAAGAGTATGATTTAATCCGCTTTGATGAGAGCTTTTGGAAGGAAGTTGATTACTACTTAAAAGACTATGTAGGTCGCCCTTCCCCGCTCTACTATGCTAAAAATATCTCAGATGAGTTAGGTGCAAAAATCTACTTAAAAAGAGAAGACTTAAACCATACTGGTGCGCATAAAGTAAACAATGTTATAGCTCAAGGACTGATGGCTAAGAGACTTGGATATAAAAAGATTATAGCTGAGACTGGAGCTGGTCAGCACGGAGTGGCAACTGCTACAATATGTGCCCTTTTAGGCCTAGAGTGTGAAGTTTTTATGGGTGCTAAAGATGCGGCTCGTCAAGAGTTAAATGTTTTTCGTATGAAGCTTCTTGGTGCTAAGGTAAATGCTGTAAAGAGTGGCTCACAAACACTAAAAGATGCTATGAATGAAGCTATTCGTCACTGGGTTACAAACACTAGAGATACTTTTTATATCATAGGAACAGTTGCAGGGCCGCATCCTTATCCAATGATGGTGAGAGATTTTCAATCCATCATCGGTTATGAAGCAAGAGCTCAAATTCTACAAAAAGAGAATCGTTTACCAGACTATGTAATAGCTTGTATTGGCGGTGGTTCAAACGCTATTGGAACATTTCAACACTTCTTAGAAGACAAAGAAGTTGAGTGCATTGGAGTTGAGGCTGGAGGTTTAGGTATTGAGACAGATAAGCATGGCTGCTCGCTAAAAAAAGGCCGCCCTGGTGTTCTTCACGGTCAAATGAGCTATATACTTCAAGATGAAGATGGGCAGATTAAAGAGGCTCACTCTATCTCGGCTGGACTTGATTATCCTGGCATCGGGCCTGAACACTCTTTTCACAATGATAATAAGTCTGTAACTTATGGCAATGCAACAGACAAAGAGGCTATTGATGCCTTTGTATGGCTCTCTCAAAAGGAAGGGATTATTCCAGCATTTGAGAGTGCGCACGCTATTGCTTACCTTAAAAAGATAGAAGATATAAAAGGTAAACTCATCATTGTAAACCTCTCAGGAAGAGGCGATAAAGATATGATTCAAGCAAAAGAGATACTTCATTTTGACTAAGTAGAGTCTCTTAAGAGTTTTTCATCTTTAGCTATAATGAAGATAAATTTTTCTAAGGAGATTGATATGAAGTATTTAGAGCATGGGGTTTCTATAGGTATAAACCGAGTTGAAGATTTTTTCTTTATAAAGATAAAGATAGTCGGTAAACTTACACAAGAAGACTATGCAAATATGACTCCAATGCTAGAGAGTTCGCTTGGTGGTGCCAAAGATTTAAAGGCAAAAATGCTCTTAGATGCAACAGAGTTTGATGGTTGGGAACTTAGAGCTGCTTGGGAAGACTTCAAGCTTGGGCTAAAGTATAAAGACTTATTTAGCAAGATTGCCATAGTTGGAGCTAGTACAACCGATGAGTATTTAGCGAAATTTGGAAGTTGGTTTATTAGTGGTGAAATGGAGTTTTTCAGCTCACTTGATAGTGCTTATGCATGGCTAAGTAGAGAAGAAGTAAAACCTGTAACTCCTGTGCAAAAAGATATGCACTCAAGAAAACAAACTATACAAGACGATTTAGAATCACTCTTCAAATCAAATCTTAGAGTGACAGGCTACAATGTCCCAGAGCCAAATGGGCAAAATGCATCTGAAATTTTGCTTGAAATCTTTGAAGAGAAATTAAGAAGCATACAAGATGATGTAAAAGCTAAAAAATACATGAACTATTAGAGATAATTAACTATATCTTACAAAATTAATACTATGGAAAAACAATGAATATAAAACTTATAAATAAAAAGATATCTGATATAAAAGCAGACATAAGAGTCGAGTTTTTAACTCCTGATGAACTAAAAAAACATAAAGAGTTTAAGCTCTTAAACTTAGCTGGATTTAAATCGGAGCAAGATTCTCTGTGCTTTTTACATGAAAAAGGCCTGCTTTTTTGTGGAGTAGATAGCAAAAAAAGTGATGATATAAGAAGTGCAACTAGCAGTATGATAAAAGCACTAAAATCTTCAAACTATAAGAGTGTAGCTTTTAGTGTTATAAAAGCAAATTCACTTACTGCTATGGTCGAGGGTGTAGTTCTTGGCGGATATGAGTTTAATGATTATAAATCAAAACCAAAAAAGAGCAAACTAGAAAATATTTTTATGGCATCTGATGAGCTTGAGCATAAAAAACTAAAATCCATCTTTGACAATGCACTCATCATCTCAAAAGCTACTTGTTTTACTAGAGATATTGTAAATACTGCTCCACAAGAGCTTAACCCAGAGTCATTTGCAATATTAGCAAAAAAACTAGCTGATAATAACTCTTTAGAGTGTGAGATTCTTGCAGAAGATGAGCTGAAAAAAGAGAACATGAACGCAATGCTTGCAGTTGGTCGTGCATCTATTCATCAGAGTCAACTCATCCACTTAGCATACAAGCCAAAAAAAGCTAAAAAAATCATCTCATTAGTTGGCAAAGGTCTAACTTATGATAGTGGCGGACTTAGTCTAAAACCATCAACTTCAATGGTTACTATGAAGATGGATAAAGCTGGGGCATGTTCAGTTTTAGGAATCATTAAAGCTATTAGTGAATTAAAGCTCGATATAGAAGTTCACGCTTTTATAGGTGCAGTTGAAAATATGGTTGGCGGAGATGCTTACAAACCTGATGATATTTTAGTATCAAGAAGTGGGACTACTATAGAAGTTAGAAACACTGATGCTGAGGGTAGATTGGTTTTAGCTGATGTACTTGATTATGCACAAGACAAAGTAAGGGCAGATGTTATCTTTGACTTTGCAACTCTAACTGGTGCATGTATGGTGGCTTTGGGCCAGTATACAACTGGTGTTATGGGACACTCTCATAAGCTAAAGCATGATATCTCTAAAGCTGCAACTTCATCTGGAGAGCTAACTGGTTCACTTCCATTTAACAAACATCTTAAAAAACTTCTAAAGAGTGAGATAGCCGATATCTCAAATGTATCTTCAAAGCCTTATGGTGGAGCTATTACAGCTGGCCTATTTTTAGATAACTTTATAAAAGATGAGAACAAAGATAAGTGGTTGCATTTTGATATAGCAGGTTCAGCATATACGGAAACTCCTTGGGATTGTAATGTTTATGGGGCAACTGGTTCTAGTGTGCGTTTTATGTGTGAGTATTTGAAAAACGTATGACAAAAGAGCGCGAAGGCGAGCTTTTAGTAGGAGGACTCTCCATTTTGGAGAGTTGGTTTCCCATACTCTCAATCGTAGCCATTTCATATATTGGCGCACTTCACACTTACGCTTTTTCCCTCTTTGTATCTCTGTTCTTTTTTATATCTCTTATGTTTAAAAAAAGACTTTTTAGTGAGCTAAAAAACAGAGATGCTTACAAAGATCTACTACTTACAAGTTTTTACATTACTACACTTTTTACCTTGGTTTTTATAGGTATGCAATTTACTACAGCTGGAAATATGTCTGTAATTATGTTTACTCAACTCTTCTTCTCCTACCTCTATTTCAATCTCTTTAAAAAAGAAAAAATAGACCTTATTCATAGTATTGGTGCTTTTATTATGGGTATTGGAGCGATAATTATACTTATACCTGATGATTTGACTTTTAACAAAGGTGACTTGATAATCCTTATTGCAGCGGCTATCGCACCTATTGCGAATTTTTATTCAAAGCGTGCAAGAATACACTGCTCATCTGTGACAATTTTAGGCTTTAGAACCATTATAGCCTTGCCAGTTATTGCGCTTTTAGCTTGGATAGTAGAGCCAAAGATTAGCCTAGAGGCTTTAGAGAATGCACTTGCTTATCTTCTACTTATAGGTTTAGCTATTTTTGGCATTTCTAAGATTTTATGGATGGAAGCACTACATAGAATCTCCATAACAAAGGTAAGTGCGATGGTTGCTTTAGTACCGCCTATGACACTTTTTTTTGCTTTTATTTATTTAGACGAAGTACCAGAGTTTCGTCAGATGCTAGGGATAATCCCTATTCTTATCGGTGGCTATCTCTTAACAAAACCAAATAAAAAAATCTCTAATCTTTAGTTTATATGCTTTTTCTAAGCACAAGAATAGTTGAACCCTCTTATTTATCTATAAACTAAATTCCGTGTCAAGCACCAAATGACGGGAGATGCATGAAATGACGGATACGCGTCATCCTTAACTTGATTCAGCATCAAATGTAATCACTGTTTGAAAATTAAAGAGAATAATTCTTCTAAAAGAAAAAAGAAAGTTTATGCCCTAAATCACTGATAAGCATCATAAGAGTATAATTCGACTTATCTTAACTGTCTCATCATTAAACAATATTGAAGAAACAAACAAATATTAATATAAACGGAGAAATAATGGGTGTAAGTATAGGTCTAGTAGGACTTCCAAACGTCGGTAAATCAACAACATTTAATGCATTAACAAAAGCACAAAACGCAGAGGCTGCAAACTATCCATTTTGTACTATTGAGCCAAACAAAGCTGTAGTTCCAGTTCCAGATAAGAGACTTGCTGAGCTTGCAAAAATTGTAAAGCCAGAGAGAATCCAATACTCTACCTTAGATTTCGTAGATATAGCAGGTCTAGTAAAGGGTGCATCAAAAGGTGAAGGACTTGGAAACAAGTTCCTCTCAAACATCCGTGAAACTGAGGTTATACTTCAAATAGTTAGATGTTTTGATGATGAAAATATTGTCCACAATGAGGGCAGCATCGACCCACTTCGTGATGTTGAGATTATCGAAGGTGAACTTATCTTAGCTGATATTGAAGTCTTATCAAACCGCATTGATAGGCTCAAAAAACAAGCTAAGGCTGATAAGAGTGCTAAAGAGATGCTAGACATGGCAGAGGAACTAATGGAGTTTTTAGCTGAGGGCGAACTAGCAAGAAACTTCAAAGATGCAGATACTGATGTTTACAAACAACTAAATGCTGAAGTTAGGTTTTTAACTAACAAAGAGATTATGTATGGGGCTAACACGGATGAAGATGGCCTTTTAGAAGACAACGCTTATGTAGTAGCTCTAAGAGATCATGCCGCTAAAAACAACTGTGAACTTATAAAACTTTGTGCAAAGATAGAAGAAGAACTTATCGGTCTTGAAGATGATGAAGCTGAGGAGTTTTTAACAGACTTAGGAGTTAAAGAGTCAGGATTAGAGCAGATTATACAAAAAGGTTTTGATAAACTTGGACTTATGAGCTACTTTACTGCTGGTGTTAAAGAGGTTCGTGCATGGACTATTAGAAAAAACTCAACTGCACCTCGTGCTGCTGCAGCCATTCACAATGACTTTGAAAAAGGTTTTATCCGTGCGGAGGTTATATCGTATGAAGATTTTATAACTTATGGCGGAGAAGCAAAGGCAAAAGAAGCTGGAAAGATGAGACTAGAGGGAAAAGAGTACATCGTAAACGATGGCGATGTTATGCATTTTAGATTTAATGTTTAAAATGATAAAATAATGAAACTTTGAACTTGTTCGAGGCTAGTGTGGCTTTAAAGACTAAAGCCCCGAATAAATTCGCGGCTCCTTGGCGTTTAAAAACAGTTCTAAAGAGGTACTATTGCGCTTAAGCGCAAGACTATGTGAGAAAATCTAGCGCGACCCGAAGGAAATATCCTTGGACATAAGCGTAAGCAAAGGGACTTTGTTTCTTTGGCGTGAAAATATGATGAAGGTTTCCTTCATTTTGTAAAATAAAATTAAGGAAATTACTATGGAATTAAAATATGTTGGTCCAAAGCCTATTATCTCTCACACTGGAATAGAGTTTGATAATAATAAAGAAGATAAATTTGTCTACTTAAATATAGCAGTCCAGCTTATTAAAGCACTTAATCACGAATATTTTGAAGATAAAACATATACATACGAGGCCTCAACTAAGAGACTAAGTAATAAAGAGCTCTTTGATGAGATAAAAAAAATATGTCCAAACTTAAATGAACTTATGAATAAACAGAACCATAATGTAGAACAAGAAATAGAGCATGATTTAAAAAGAGCTCAAGAAAATAGTGTGCTAAATGAAGAAAATAGAGAAGTTTTATACAACAATATAACTATTATGCGTGATTATCTCATTCAAAGATCTGTCAATAAAAGTGTATATTATTGTATCATACAAGCACTCGCAGACATCTTGAAAAAAGATAATATCAACTATGTAATAGCCCCATTATTTCATAATTTTGCTCATGTCCTACACTCAGTTCAAGGAAGTCTAAAAAGACAAAAAAAACCAATAGATACTGCAATAGAAGTTTATCAACAAGATAAAGAGCTCCTAGTAAAGCTAAAAGTACTTAACAGATAAGCAAAACCTATAAGTTTAAAATATCCTCTAATTTAGGTTTTAGTTTGTCAGCTATCTCAAAGGCTATTCGGCTTGAACTCATAAGAGTTTTCGAGTCGCCTTTGTCATCTTCAAGCTCTCTAAATCTCTCTAAGAGTTGCTTTTTATAATCACTTAGCATCTGTTCTATATCTAGCTTTGCGTCAGGATTGTCTTCTAGCTCTTTTTCTAGTTTTTTCTTGTACTCTTCTAGCATCTCTTCAATCTTTTGCATATTAAAATCATGCATAAATTTAAAAGCACCCTTTTGTGTTAGGTCTTTTTTAAACTGTTGGAGTGCTATATCTTCTTCATTTAACTCATCTCTACTTTTATATATTGGTACTTTAATTTGCCTCTCTTTTTCATCTATATTTATAAAATTTTCATCAGGTATCTGTCTATCTTCTTTGTCTTTACTATAGTAAAAAGCACTTGTAGAACTACTAACTAGCATAACCTACTCCTGTTTTTTTTAAACTATAAGCAATAACTATACCTTTTGCTTTTAAAGTGGACTTTCAACTAAAATAGATAAACTTTCATAAAAAAACAAGGCTTATCTTGACTTTACAAGAACTAAACATACATATTTTACTAAACTCAAAAGATTTAAGTGCTGAGTTTAAAAGGCTTTTTCACGGTCGTGGTGGGCTTTATGATGATTTTAAGCATCTCACTATTGACTCTATTGATACTATTTTGAGTGTGGCTCTATATGATGAAATTGCAAATGAGAGTGAACTCTTAGAGTTTTTAAAATCTTTTATCAAAACATCAAGACATGAAACTTTAGTTGTGCAAAGAAGATACGAAAAAGGCTTTCCAGTTGAAGTAATCATAGGAGAGTTAAGTGATGAGATTTTCGCATATGAGAATGGTATGAAATTTTATCTAAATCTTCTCTCAAATCGAAACAGTGGTTACTTTGCTGATATGAAAAATGGTAGGGAGTTTGTAAGAGAAAATTCAAAAGATAAAAATGTACTAAATCTTTTTTCATACACTTGCGCTTTTAGTGTCGCAGCACTCTTTGGTGGTGCAAAGAGCATCTCAAATATCGATATGAGCAAAGCATCTCTAAGCATTGGCCGCTCAAACCATCACTTGAATGGACTTGACACAAAAGGTGTTAGTTTTTTGCCTTACAACATCTTAAAATCTTTTTCTCGCATCAAGAAAAAAGGCCCTTATGACCTTATCATCATCGACCCGCCAAGTTTTCAAAGAGGAAGTTTTGAAGCTACAAAAGATTATAGAAAAATCATAGCTAAACTTCCAGATATCGCGTCAGAGGACTGCATCTTGCTAGCTTGCTTAAACTCACCAGAGCTTGACTCATCTTTTTTAAAAGAGCTTATATGTGAGCTAGCTCCTGAGTTTGAGTTTAAACAGAGACTAGCAAACTTAAAAGAGTTTGAGAGCCTTGATGAAGAGAGAAGTTTAAAGAACTTAGTCTTTACAAAAGCCCGCTAAGAGACCACCTTTTACCATCTTGTAGGTCTCTTCGCCCTTTAGTTTTTTAACAATCGCTAAAGCAAAACACATAGCAGTTGCAGGTCCACGAGATGTTAAGACATTGCCATCTTCAACAACCATTGTGCCATCTCCAATGTAGCCCTCTTCTCTTATCTCTTTTTCTACTGATGGATAACAAGTATAGTTTTGCTTTAAAACTCCAGCTCTGTGAAGTGCATAAGGAGCCGCGCAGATGGCCGCTATGTTTTTGCCCTTGCTATCCATCTCTTTTAAGATGCTCTGTACATTCTTATCATCTGCTAGAGCGTGAGTTCCATCCCATCCACCAGGAAGTGCAATCATATCAAGCTCACTAACTTTTACATCTTTAATGTTAATATCTGTTAAAATATTTATACCATTTGCACCTTTTACAGCACTTACCTCATTAAGAGAAGCTACCAAAACTTCAATACCCGCCCTTCTTAAAACATCTATAATTGAAACCGCCTCAATCTCTTCAAACCCTGTAGCTAGTGGTACTAAAACTTTCATAAAAAATCCTTTATCGATATGTTATTCTTATTTTAGTATAATCAACAAATTTTTACAAAGGCGAATTTAAAAAGATGATAAATTATGAAACTATAAAACCTTGGCTTTTTAAACTAGAGCCAGAAAACGCTCACCTTTTAGCTGAGATGGCTTTAAGAGTTGCAAATATTAGCCAAATACCATTTAACTCTTTTTTAGAGTCTCATTTTGTAGCTGATGATGTTTTAAGACAAAAGTTATTTAACACAGAGTTTTTAAATCCTGTTGGTCTTGGAGCTGGGTTTGATAAAAATGCAACTATGCTTCGCGGCATCCAGATTTTAGGATTTGGTTTTAGCGAGATAGGTACTATAACACCACTTGCGCAAGAGGGAAACCCAAAGCCCAGAATGTTTAGACACATAGAAGAAAAAACGCTACAAAACGCTATGGGTTTTAACAACGATGGTGCGCTAAAGATTCAAAAAAGACTCAAAAAAATCTACCCATATACCACTCCTATCGGTGTGAATATTGGTAAAAATAAGATTACAGCAGAAAAAGATGCTATCAGTGACTACACAAAACTCATCAAAACTTTTGATGGTTTGGGTGACTATTTTGTTATAAATATCTCATCTCCAAACACTCCAGGACTTAGAGACTTACAAAATGAAGAGTTTATCACAGAACTTTTCAAAGAAGCAAAAGCACTCACAGATATGCCTATACTTCTTAAAATAGCACCCGATATGACAAAAGAAGATGCAGTAGCACTTACAAAGTTGGCAGTTGAAAAAGGAGCTGATGGCATCATCGCTACAAACACAACTATAGACTACTCACTTGTGCCAA
>Ga0265295_1002539_pt1 | contig 28628 bp, 24 predicted proteins | sample Munlansysbiofilm_FD_192503 | JGI IMG/M metagenome (GOLD analysis project Ga0265295, IMG submission 192503) | Leachate microbial communities from a municipal landfill in Southern Ontario, Canada - Methane capture system biofilm | ecosystem: Engineered > Solid waste > Landfill > Unclassified ... | reverse complement strand
GCAAGAAGACCGCCGAGTGGATCAAATGAAACTGCTCAACTAGCCGCCTTCAGGCGGCCCAAGGTTTGAGCCCACCGCTTTGAGCGGTTCACCCATAAAGCCCCCGGCTTTGCCGGGGGATACTTACGGAAAACATGTCAGATTACAACTGTTTTCCCCTAGAACATTTCAAGTCTGACAACTCTAAGTTTTTATTTGTTAAAAGTCAACCATTCCGTTTGTTTTTATTCACGAAAAAACGATAGGATTTAATCCGCGAAAATCCGCGCGCATCAGATTTGATCCGCGTTCCATTCAGGCCCCAGTCCTGCAAAGCAAGATTTTCGCGTCCCGCGTCCCGGAATTTAAAACCAATAGAACACGGATTGCCAAAACTTTCACCACAGAGCCACAGAGGACACAGAGAACATCACAGAGCCAACCTCTGCCCTTTGCCTCTCCTCTGTGCTCTCTGTGCCTCTAGCGAGAGAATCGAGCGGGTGGTGAAGGTTTGTGATTAAAATCCGCGTAAATCCGTGCGCATCAGATTTGATCCGCGTTCTATTCAGGCCCCAGTCCTGCAAACCAAGATTTTCGCGTCCCGCGTCCCGCAAACCGCATCCCGGAATTTCTCCGTCTCCTCTGCGTTCCCTGGCGAATGCAATGAGCGCGCAGTGAAATGTTGGTTTCAGCATCAAAGACAAACTCCTGGAAGTGCTAAGAATATCTCGATGTTCCTGGTGTGCTCGGTTATGAAATTTGCTATTGCTTGTCGCTGAACTCCCCCCTCGAAATCCCCAGCTTTCGCATGCGTGCCCTTAGAGTGCCGGGTTTGACGGCCAGCAGCGTGGCGGCCCCTCCGGGGCCTTCTATGCGGCCTCCGGTATGCCGCAGGGCTGCCCTGATATGGCGTGTCATGGCCTGATCGAGGGTTTCGAGTGGCGCGGCGCCGGAGGTGTTGTCGTCCCGAACAGTTCGGGTGCCGTATTCGCTGCCGAGGGCCTGTTTAATATCGAGGTAGCGGCCGTTGCCAAGAATCGCTGCGCGCTCGATGACAGCCGCCAGTTCGCGAATGTTTCCCGGCCAGGGGTAATCGAGCAGATGCTCCATGTCTTCGGGTGTCGGGATAAGGGGGGGCGATCCGAGTCGTTTGGCTGCCCCGATGGCAAAGTGAGTGGCCAGGGCCGGAATGTCTTCCCGTCGGTCGCGCAGTGGCGGGATGGGGATGAGAAATACGGCGATGCGGTACCACAGATCTTCCCTGAAGGTGCCCTGCCTGACCATTTTTCTCAGGTCGCGATGGGTCGCGGCGATGATCCGCAGGTCGGTTTGGATCTGACGGCGGCCGCCGACCCGTTCGAAGGTGCCGTCCTGCAGGATGCGCAGCAGCCGCACCTGGGCGGGCAGCGGTAGCTCACCGATTTCATCCAGAAACAAGGTGCCGCCGTCGGCGCGTTCGAACCAACCTTTGTGACAGTCGTGCGCCCCGGTAAAACTGCCCCGTTCATGACCGAACAGCTGCGAGTCGATGAGCTGCGGCGGAATGGCGCCGCAGTTGACGCGGATAAAAGGCCCGGTCGCCCGTCGGGACAGATTGTGCACGGCACGGGCCACGACCTCCTTGCCCGAGCCGGTTTCGCCGAGTAACAGTACCGGCACATCGGCGTGGCTGACCTGGCCGACCCGCTCCATCACGGTGCGCAGGCCGCTTTCCGCGCCGACGATGGAGTCGCTGATATCCTGCCGTTCCAGACGAAACAGCAGCTTCTGGCGATCGGCCTCCGCGACCTCGCGCAGCTTTTGCAGCTCACGCCACTGCTGGCTGTTGTGAAGCGCCACGCTGAATGCTTCGGTCAGTTGCTCGCAGATGCGCACAGGGGCTTTGGACAGGGCGTCTCCCGTTGCCACCAATATGCCGAGGGGATTCAGCTCGTCTGAAAGCGCGCCAGCCCACAGCTCTCCTGTCCGAGGCGCCAGGGTGAGTCCCGGAACCATCTTCGCCGCCCCGGTCCCTTTGCCCCGTGCCATGGCATGCTTGCGGATCCAGCCGACCGTTGCTTCGAAACTTTGTTCCGCCCATGCCATTGCCGCATGGGAGTTTTTGGGACCGGTCTTCGCCAGCAGCACCATGCGCTGCCGTGTGGAATCCGTAGCGTACAGGTGCAATGCGGCTTCCGTGCCTGCACTGCGCAACAGCACCGCTGCCAGATCGAGCAGTTCCTGCAGGTCTGCATGGGTGGCAATACGCTGCCAGAGCCGGGTCAAGCTGGTTGTCTTCCTGGCCGTCATATATGGCGCCTCCGTCATATTTGATGGCTCATTCTATCAAATAGCGCGGATTTTGCTATGAGTTTTTGGGGAATTGTTAAAAATCAGGCGGTTGGGGTTCGGCATGCATGCTGCTAGTACTGAGCGTTGTTTGCTTCGGGCGGTGCATGCTGATGCATGCTGCCCATTCTCTGGCAGGAGGACACCGTGATTCGACTCAAATGGATGTTATCCCTATCGCTCATGATTCTCGCTCTGAGTCTTTTGACAGGGGCTTCGCTGCAGGCGAAGGAAATATCGTTGCTCAATGTTTCCTATGATCCGACCCGGGAACTTTACAGGGAATACAACAAGGCTTTTGCCAGGTACTGGCAGACAAAAACCGGCGATACCGTTTCGGTGCGCCAGTCGCATGGTGGGGCCGGGAAGCAGGCGAGGGCGGTCATCGATGGGCTGGAAGCTGACGTCGTAACCCTGGCGCTTGCCTTCGATATCGATGTTATCGCCGAGAAAACCGGTTTTTTGCCGAGGGATTGGCAGAAACGGTTGCCGCACAACAGCGCGCCTTACACCTCCACCATCGTTTTTCTGGTACGCAAGGGCAATCCCAAAAATATTCATGATTGGAAGGATCTGGTGCGGCCGGGGCTCTCGGTCATTACGCCCAACCCCAAGACTTCCGGAGGCGCCCGTTGGAACTATCTGGCGGCCTGGGGTTATGCTTTGAAAAACAGTGGCGGTAAACAGTCGGCGGCCAGGGATTTTGTCACGCGCCTTTACCGAAACGTGCCGATTCTCGATTCCGGGGCACGGGGCGCCACCACGACCTTCGTCAAGCGCGGTATCGGCGATGTGCTCCTCGCCTGGGAAAACGAGGCTTTCCTGGCGGTCAATGAACTTGGCCCCGACAAGTTTGAAATCGTTGTGCCTTCCCTGTCCATTCTCGCCGAACCGCCGGTAGCGATGATCGATACGGTGGCACGCAGGCACGGCACCACCAGGGTGGCCAGAGCCTATCTGCAGTATCTCTACAGCGCGACGGGCCAGCGCCTTGTGGCCAGACACTACTACCGTCCGGTTTCGCCCGCGTATGCCGATCCGGCCGACCTTGCGCGGTTTCCAAAGGTGCGGCTGTTTACGGTTGACGATGTGTTTGGCGGCTGGCGCAAAGCACAGGACATCCATTTCGCCGACGGTGGCCTTTTCGACCAGATCTATGTGCCGTCCAGATAGTATCCATCCGGAAACTCCGGATGGATACAGCGTAGTTTTCATATGGGAAACGAGCAATTTTTCGTTGTGGCAAGGAAATCAAGGGGTTGCGCGGAGGCGTACATCGGTACGCCGCACAAGCAAGCCTGCGGATTGACGCCGCCACGGCGGAAAAGGGCCGTTTCCGGATGAAAACCAGATAGCAACTGGCCGGCTTGTTCTTGAGCCTTTGCCATAAATCCGTCGAATGGAACCCGGGGGACTTTGCCGTGAACTTGTTTTTCCGACGACGCAGTGTGATACCAGGCTTCGGACTGACGTTGGGCTTTACGCTGCTGTACCTGAGTGTGATCGTTCTGGCGCCGCTGTCCGGACTGCTGTTCAAAACGGCGAGCCTTTCCTGGGCACAGTTCTGGGGAACGATCGGTTCGCCGCGGGTGCTGGCATCCTTTCGTCTGACGTTTGGCGCGGCGCTGATCGCAGCTCTGGTCAATGGTGTCTTCGGGCTGCTGGTCGCCTGGGTGCTGGTACGTTACAAGGTTCCCGGCAAGCGGCTGGTCGACGCCCTGGTCGATCTGCCGTTTGCATTGCCGACGGCCGTGGCCGGAATCACCCTTGCGGGGCTGTATTCGAGTAACGGCTGGATCGGGCGATTCCTCGAACCGTTGGGCATTGAGGTTGCCTATACGCGGTCGGGAATCGTTTTCGCTTTGATCTTTGTCGGCTTGCCTTTTGTGGTGCGTACGGTGCAGCCGGTGTTGGCGGATCTTGAGCTGGAGCTGGAGGAGGCCGCCGCCTGCCTGGGAGCCAACCGCTGGCAAACCTTTACCCGGGTTATCTGGCCGAGCATTACCCCGGCGCTGTTGACCGGCTTCTCCCTGTCGTATGCCAGAGCCATCGGCGAATATGGTTCGGTGATCTTTATCGCCGGCAACATGCCGATGGTTTCGGAAATCACTCCCCTGCTAATCATCACCAAACTCGAACAATACGATTATGCGGGAGCGACCGCTATCGCATCGGTAATGCTGGCGTTTTCATTTCTGATTTTGCTCTCCATCAACCTGATTCAGTGGTGGAGCCGGCGTCACATCGAGCGCTGAAGGAGCGTCGCATGCATGATCCCTCCCGGTTGTCTCCCGCAGCGAAAGATGCGCTGACCGAACCGGCACCCGTGAGATGGCTGTTGACGGGTCTGGCGCTGGTTTTTCTGGCTCTGTTTCTGGTCGTTCCGCTGGTTTCTGTTTTTGTCCAGGCCCTGGACAAGGGATGGGATACCTATTGGACAGCGATCACGGATCCGGAGGCGCTGGCGGCAATGCGACTGACCCTCCTCACCGCGGCCATCAGCGTGCCATTGAATCTGGTATTCGGGATATCGGCTTCCTGGGCCATTGCCAAATTCACCTTTCGGGGCAAGAACCTGCTGATCACCTTGATCGATCTGCCGTTTTCCGTTTCACCGGTCATCTCGGGACTGATCTATGTCCTGCTGTTCGGATTGCAGGGATGGCTCGGCCCCTGGCTGGCGGCGCATGGCCTGAAGATTGTCTTCGCCGTTCCCGGCATCGTTCTGGCGACCATTTTCGTTACCTTTCCGTTTGTCGCCCGGGAGCTGATCCCGCTGATGCAGGCGCAGGGGACCGAAGAGGAGGAAGCGGCTCTGGTGCTGGGGGCCAGCGGCTGGCAGGTGTTTTACAGGGTCACCCTGCCGAATGTCATCTGGGGTGTTCTTTATGGAGTGATTTTATGTAATGCGCGGGCCATGGGCGAGTTCGGTGCGGTTTCGGTCGTTTCGGGGCATATCCGCGGTCTGACCAACACCATGCCGCTGCATGTCGAAATTCTTTACAACGAATACAACTTTGCGGCCGCATTCGCGGTAGCCTCGCTGCTTGCCATGCTGGCGCTTTTCACCCTGGCGGCGAAAACCGTTCTGGAGCGCAAGGTTCGCCGGGACACTAAAGCTACTGCCGATTCCTTTGTGAGGGAATAATTTCCATGGGCATTGAAGTCAATAAAATCACCAAAAAATTCGGTACCTACACTGCATTGGATCAAGTAGATCTTGAAGTATGTTCCGGTGAACTCGTGGCCCTTTTAGGCCCTTCGGGATCGGGGAAGACAACCCTGCTGCGGGTCATCTCCGGGCTGGAAACGCCCGATGCCGGGAGCGTCCATTTTGCCGGCGAAGAGGCGACCCGTCGCCATGTGCGCGAACGTCAGGTGGGATTCGTCTTTCAGCACTACGCTCTGTTTCGGCACATGACGGTCTTCGACAATATCGCCTTCGGTTTGACCGTCAAGCCAAAAGGGCAACGACTGGACAAGGGACGGATTCGCGAGCGGGTCAACCAGCTGCTGCATCTTATCCAGCTGGACAATCTGGCGGACCGTTATCCGGCGCATCTTTCCGGCGGCCAACGGCAGCGGGTGGCACTTGCCCGTGCTCTGGCCACCGAGCCCAGAGTGCTGCTTTTGGACGAGCCCTTTGGTGCCCTGGATGCAAAGGTGCGCCAGGAATTGCGCCACTGGCTGCGAAAACTGCACGATGAGATTCATGTCACCAGTGTGTTTGTCACCCACGATCAGGAAGAGGCTCTGGAAGTGGCGGATCGGGTGGTGATCATGAACGAAGGCAGGATCGAGCAGATCGGCACCCCCGAGGAAGTTTATGAAAATCCCGTCAATCCTTTCGTTTTCACTTTCCTCGGCAACGCCAACCTGTTTCCCTGTCGAAAAGCCGGAGCCGATGACCTGGTTTTCCCATCCGTTGAGGCCGCTCCGACGATAGGCTACGTGCGCCCCGGCGATATCCATATCAAACGCAGTGCCGACGGCACTGAAGATCTCGAGGCCCAGGTGCTTTTCGTGCAGGGGGCCGGAGCGCTTCCACGCATCGAGTTACGACGTCTGGACAACGATCAGGTTGTCAAGGCGGACCTGCCGCGCGAGACATATCTCCAACTGGAATTGAAAGTTGGCGAAAGGGTATTCATGCGTCCGACCCATGTGAAAATTTTCGGGCAGGGTACCCCAGAGGGGACGTAGGTGATTTGTTGACATCTCAACAGGTCGCATATGAAGTTATCCGTGTGCATCTGCCGTTATCTGTGGTGAATGGAAGGTTTGGATCTTCTGCAGATAAAATCGGATAACAGCGGATAACGTCAAAGGCAATGGAACGCGGATGACGCGGAAACGGCCGGATAAAAATCTGATTTTAACCCTAAAGGCTTTCACCACAGAGCCACAGAGGACACAGAGAACATCACAGAGTCAACCTCTGCCTTTGCCTCTCCTCTGTGCTCTCTGTGCCTCTAGCGAGAAAATCGAGCGGGTGGTGAAGGTTTGTGATTAAAATCCGCGAAAATCCGCGCGCATCGTGTGTTCTGTGCCTATAACCATGCTGTCCACGAATATGAATTGACAATAACAATGAGTTTGTGTTTATAATCCGCCCTAGTTTCCAGCGACGTTCTTTTCGCCTCGTCCTTCGCTTCTCATGATATGCAAGCCGATCCCGGCTTTGCATACAACCTGGTTTTCAGGGAGATCCTTCCACTGCAAACCAGCTCATCGCCAATTTCACCATGCCTTTTCAGATACTTCACCATGGCGCCGTTGACGGCGTGACCGGGTCCTGCCACGAACTGCGGCTGCGGGAAGGCTCCGGCATCCTCGTCGATTGCGGGATGTTTCAAGGGCAGGAGTGCTCTTCCGGCGGGGCCTGCGAAGAGCATCCGGGCATCGAGTTTGCCGTCGGGCATATCCGCGCGCTGGTGGTGACCCACGTGCATCTGGATCACGTCGGGCGCATCCCTTACCTGATGGCGGCGGGGTTTGCCGGGCCGATTCTGTGCAGCGAACCGTCAGCCCTGCTGCTGCCGCTGGTGCTGGAGGATGCGGTCAAAACCGGCATCACGCGGGATGCGGGCTTGCTGCAAAGCTTTTTGACACGGTTGCAAGCCTTGATCGTGCCTCTGCCTTACGGAAAGTGGCGGGACATTGACACCGGCACCACCACCACCCTGTCCGTCAAGTTGCAGCCCGCCGGCCATATCCTTGGGTCGGCCTATGTTCTCGCCAGGGTGAAGACAGGTGCACGGAGCCGGGTCTTGGGTGCTGAGGAGATGCCCGGGGAAAACCACCCTCCGGGCGCATCCATGGCGCCAACCACCGGTATGCCATCCCTGATCTGCTTCTCCGGCGATCTGGGTGCGCCCTATGCGCCGCTGCTGCCGGCGCCACGACCGCCCTGGCGGGCCGATGTGCTGGTGCTTGAGAGCACCTACGGCGATCGTCTGCACGAGGGCCGGCGCACCCGACGGGTTCGGTTGCAGGGGATTATCGAAACCGCGCTGCGGGATCGTGGGGTGGTGCTGATTCCGGCTTTCAGCATCGGACGCACCCAGGAGCTGCTGTACGAAATCGAGGACATCATTCATCGCAATCGCGAGCGCTTCGCCGCGCAAGGCCTGACCTGGGAGGATCTGGAGATCATTGTCGATTCGCCGTTGGCGCTGCGCTATACGCAGGTCTACCGTCAGTTGCAGAACTTCTGGGATCAGGAAGCGCAGCGCCGGGTGAGGGCGGGGCGGCATCCGCTCTCCTTCGAGCAGATGACGGTTATCGACCGGCATGAGGATCATCTGGCCGCTGTCGATTATCTGCAGCGCAAGGCCCGTCCCTGCGTGGTTATCGCCGCTTCGGGCATGTGCAGCGGCGGCAGGATTGTCAATTATTTGAAAGCCCTGCTGGGCGACCCCCGCACCGATGTGGTGTTTGTCGGGTATCAGGCGCAGGGCACCCCCGGCCGGGACATCCAGACCTGGGGGCCGCGGGGCGGATATGTTTTTCTGGAAGGAAACCGCTACGATATACGCGCTCGCATCCATACCCTGACGGGGTATTCAGCGCATGCGGACCGCAGCAATCTGGTTAATTTTGTCAAAGGTATGCGTCGGCGTCCCGTGGAGGTACGTCTTGTGCATGGGGACAGGCAGGCGCGGCAAGTCCTGGCGGCGGAGCTGCGCAAGGTGTTGAGGCCGGCTATCGGTCGCATTGTCGAACATTGCTGAATTTTATTAGAAAGCTTGAAAAAAATTTGTTTTGATCTACTGTAGTGTCCATCCTGAAACGCCGGATGGACACTATATGTGTTCTGATTTTGCATTAAATATTTTTATGGCATGTGGAGGCATATAAAATGGGTTGGCTGCATCAACTCTATATTTTCATGACGGCCCTGTTCATGGCGCTCATCATGGTGCCGGCACTGCGCCGCTGGGCAATCGAGAAACGCCAGTTCGACGTTCCCAACGGGCGCAAGGTGCATGTAAGGCCCAAGCCGCGTCTCGGCGGGGTGGCGATCTTTATCGCGTTTCTCTTCGCGATGCTGGTTTTCGATGACATCGCCCGGCCCGTCAAGGGGATCCTGGCCGGCTCGCTGATCATGTTTGCCACCGGTCTGGTGGATGATCTGTACGGCATCTCGCCGAAGAAGAAGTTTCTCGGCGAAATTTTCGCCTGCCTGGTCACGATCTTTGTCGGAAACCTGCATATTGCGCATCTCGGCAACCTTTTCGGCACCGGGTCGGTGGAACTGCCGCTGTGGCTGGGGGTGCCTTTTACGGTATTCGCCATTGTCGGTGTGGTCAATGCCCTCAACCTTCTCGACGGTCTCGATGGCCTGGCCGGCGGTTTCGCGGCCGTGGCGCTGGGCGCTTTTCTGCTGTTGGGATTCAATGACGGCAACCTGGCGGTGATGTCCCTGTGCGCGGCGCTGATCGGCGGCATTTTTGGATTTTTGCGTTATAACGCCTATCCGGCGCGGATTTTCATGGGGGACGCAGGCAGCCTGACGGTCGGCTTTCTGCTGGGTTTTCTGGCGGTCAGCCTGACCCAGGGGCCGGGGGCGACGGTGAAGCCGGTCATTCCCTTTATCATCCTCGGTCTGCCGATTATCGATACGGTGCGGGTCATGAGCGAACGCATCCTGCGGCGCGGCAACCCCTTCGCGCCCGACCGCACGCATGTCCACCACCGTTTTCTGGACCTTGGCTTTCATCACCGTTTTACGGTGCTGGTGATTCATGGCCTGACCCTGTTCTGGGCCGTGGTGGCGCTGCTGTGCCGTGATTTTCCCGCTTATTGGCTGCTTTTCGGTTACATTGTTCTGAGCGTACTTTTTTATGCCGGCCTGCGGTTGTCCCTCAAATTCAGGGACAAGCTGCCGCTGCTCAGTCGGGACTTGGACCTCAGTCTTCGCGAGTCGCAGGTTTTCCAAACCCTGGCGCGGTGGAACCATCATGTCGAGCCGGTTCTGGCGGGGCTGATGCTGATGTTTTTTGCCTGGACGGCTCTCAGTCCCCTGGATATCAGCAACCAGGTGTTTCGCATCTCTCTTGCGCTGCTGCTGGTCAGTTGCGTCGCGTTTTTCCTGTCTCGGGATCTGCGCAATCCTTTTCTGATGGCGCTGCTTTTCATGTCCGGCATGGTGATCGCTTTTCAAAGCGAACAGCTTGCGCTGTCTGGCAGTGACGGTTTTCTGTCGCAGGCGGCGTTTCGCAATGTGCTGTTTGCGGTTGGCGGGCTGCTGGTGTTTTACAAGTTCGCGTTCCGCAATGGCGAAAAGGTGCTGCATCATCCTTCCCTGGATTTTCTGCTGTTTGCCATGTCCCTGTCCCTGGCGATCCTGTCCCCGGAATTGAAACTGGCCTACCGTCTTCAGGAAGTGATTCTCAAGGGCATGGTGTTGTTTATCTCCTTCAAGATTCTGGCCGTACATTCGCGCTATATGCTGCGCTGGGTGTTCTGGGGGATTCACGGGTTGCTGCTTACTTTTGTATTGCGGGGGATGTGAGGGGGAGGTTGGGGGCTGTAAGCTGATAGCTGATAGCTGTAAGCTGAAAGCTGAGGTCAAAAGCTTTTAGTTCAACTTCGCCGGTCCCGGCCGGCAGCCGGCATACTTTCTTTACTCGTCTAAAGAAAGTATGGAAAGAAAGGACGCAGGGTCGGCTATCGCCATTATGTTAGGCTCCGGCTCTCAGAGAACTGCCTGATGGCACTGTCGCTGCCTGATGGCACTGTCGCTGCCTGTTTGTCAGGGTTGCGCTGCGTAGGGCTCTTGCGCAACAGAATCGCGTCGCCAGTTTTGTCGCTGGGCTGTTGCAGAAACCGGCGCTGCGAGATTGTTTTAAAACGGCGGAGCCGTTTTATTCCCCCTTGTGACGCCGCCGGAGTGCAGGGGCCGACGGGCGAAACAGGCGGAAATCTGAGCGTTAGCGAATCATTTCCGCCCGCCTGGCGGGTGCTGCGCGGAGGGAACCCGCCGCAGGCGGGCCAGGAGCCGGGGTGCCCTTTTTCTGTTTACTCTTTTTGGGCAAGCAAAAAGAGTAAAGCGCCGGGCGGGGGCGCCACCCCGCGGTATTGAAGTTAAAGGTTGAGGGCTGAGGACTGCAAGCTGATAGCTGCGAGCTGAAAGCTGTAAGCTGCGAGCTGAGGTCAAATGTTTTTACTTCAACTTCGCCGGTCCCGGCCGGCAGCCGGCATACTTTCTTTACTCGTCTAAAGAAAGTATGGAAAGAAAGGACGCAGGGTCGGCTATCGCCATTATGATAGGCTCCGATGCCAAGGACGCTGCCTTTTGGCACCGGCGCTGAGAATCCATACCGGTTGCGCTGCGTAGGGCTTTTGCGTGACCGTGTTGCGTCGCCAGTTTTGCTGGCAGGCTGTTGCAGAAACCGGCGCTGCGAGATTGATTTAAAACGGCGCAGCCGTTTTATCCCCCCTTGTGACGCTGCCGGAGGGCAGTGACCGACGGGCCAGGAGCTGGGATGGTACGATTCATATTCATAGGTAACACTTCGGTTCAGGTACATGGGTAACACTTTTGTCAGCGGCGCTGCGATTCCATAACGATTGCGCTGCGTAGGGCTTTTGCGTATCGGTTGCGCGTCGCCAGTTTTTCAATTGGGCTGTTGCAGAAACCGGCGCTGCGAGATTGTTTTAAAACGGCGCAGCCGTTTTATCCCCCTTGTGACGCCACCCCGCGGTATTGAAGTTAAGGGTTGAGGACTGAGGACTGCAAGCTGGGGGCTGTAAGCTGAAACCTGAGGGCTGGGGCAAAAAGAAAAAACATGGGTCAGAAAAATCCGAATTTTTTTGTTGCATTGGGTTTGGCCATTTGCTATAAGTTGTCTCGCTTCAAGCCGAAGTGGTGGAATTGGTAGACACGCTAGGTTCAGGGTCTAGTGGCCGTAGGGCCGTGGGAGTTCGAGTCTCCCCTTCGGCACCAACAAATGATGAAAGCCCGCAATCGTAAACGGTTGCGGGCTTTTTGCTTATGTGCCGGCAGATTCAGCACAGCGGCGCCTCCGGGCAGCTCTCGCACAGGGACAACTCCCGGGGCGGTCGGCCATCGTCGAGTTGCTGGGCCGCATCGCGCAATGCGGTGCGCAGGCCTTCTTCGAGGGTAGGATGGTAGAAAGGCATGGTCAGCAGGTCCGTGACGGTGAGTTTACGGTGGATGGCCAGGGCCAGCAGTTGGGCGAGATGTTCGGCGCCCGGCACGATCATTTCCGCGCCGAGCAGGCGGCCATCGAGTTTGTCCACATATACATGCAGAAGGCCGCTGTTGCGCTGTTCGGCGATAGCGCGGGACTGTTCGGTGAAATCGGCCCGCCCGATGACGATGGCGGCGGCATCGAGCTTATCGATGGTTTGTCCCACCGCCGCCACCTGGGGATCGCAGAATACGATTTTGAGGGGTGTGCGGCGCTGGAACGGGCCGATGGCGCTCGCGGTGGCATTGACGCCGGCGATGTATCCTTCATCCTGGGCTTCGTGCAGGATCGGCAGGCATCCGTTGGCATCTCCGGCGATGAATACCGGCAGGTCGGCCACCTGCATGGTGTGCGGGTTGAAGGGCGGCAGTCCGCGCTTGTCCAGCTCGATGCCGAGGTTCTCCAGTCCGAGGCCGGCGGTGTTGGGGGTTACGCCCAGCGCTGCGAGGATCGCATCGACTTCGATCTCCTTGCTGCCGTTGCGGATACGCAGGCCGTCAGCGGTGGGGGAGATGTGGGCTTCCGCGCCGGTGTAAAGCGGAAATTCCCGGCTCAGGGCGGCGAGCGCCACATCATTTACCTCCGCATCACGGATGCCGCAAATGTGCGGGTTGCGGCCAAATCCCCATACCTGGATCCCCATGCGGGCCATGGCCTGGCCCAGCTCTATACCGATCAGTCCCAGCCCGATCACCGCAAGGCGCCGTGGCAGATCCTGCTGCTCGAAAAAGCTGTCGGTGGTCAGAATGCGTTCCCGGAAGGCTTGCCATGGTTCGGGCACGGTCGGCCGCGAACCCACCGCCAGGATGACCCGGGAACAGGCCATTTCGCTGTCGCCGACCCGCACCCGGCCGGGCCCGAGCAGGCGCGCCGATGCTTTTATCAGGCGTTCACCGGCGAGCCTGCGGGTCGCTTCGAGCATGCCGGTGGCAAAACCGTCGCGCAATTTCCGCACATGGGCCAGCACGGCGGGGATGTTGCAGGCTGGCGCTTTGCCGTCGACCAGTCCGGCTTTTGCCAGCCTGGCCGCCCCATGCAGATTGCCGGCGACCTTGATCAGCGCCTTGGAAGGCATGCATCCGACCCGCGCGCAGGTCGTGCCCAGGGGACCGTGGTCGATGAGCAGGTAGTTGTCGGTCGTTTTGCGGATCTGGCGTAGCGCCGCCAGCCCGGCGCTGCCCGCTCCGATAATGATGACGTCGACTTTTTTTGCCATGGGACCTCCTTGTCGATCGGATGTGTGCAGACCCCCGGCGGGCCTGCTTTGATACTATACCTGCTTAATTCCGGAACTCACCGGTTTGGAAAACCCCGCACGCTTTGTAAAATTGAATACAGATACAGGAGAATGCAAAGAGCGGGGGGCTCCTTATGGCGATGCAGATCTGGCAGCAGTTCGGCATTTCTCTCGGCCTCGGGCTTCTGGTCGGGTTGCAGCGGGAATGGGCGGAACCGGAAGCTGCGGGGATTCGCAGCTTTGCGCTGATCAGCGTATTGGGCACGGCCTGTGCCCATCTGGCGGAACGCTTCGGGGGTTGGGTGCTGGCCGCCGGGGTGGTGGCGCTGGGCGGCGTGATGATCGCTGCCAATTTTTCGCGGGCCGGTGCCCGGGATCCCCGGCCGGGTCCAACCACCGAGGTCGCGGCGCTGGTCATGTTTGCCGTCGGCGCCCTGCTGCAGAACGGCATGGTGGCCGAATCCGTTGCCATCGGCGGTGGCGTGGCGCTGCTGCTGCACTGGAAAAAGCCCTTGCACGGTTTTGTGGAGCGTATCGGTGCGACGGATATCCGCGCCGTGTTTCGCATGGTGCTTATCGCCCTGGTGGTGCTGCCGCTGCTGCCGGACAGGTCTTTTGGCCCTTATGCGGTGCTCAATCCTTTCCGCATCTGGCTGATGGTAGTGCTGATCGTGGGCATCAGCATCGCCGGCTACCTGACCTCTCGCTATATCGGCGCAAAGCCCGGGGCGATTCTCGCCGGTGTCCTCGGCGGTTTGATCTCCAGTACCGCCGCCACCGCAAGCTATGCCCGCATGTCCAGAACCGCGCCTGCGACTTCGCCGACGGCGACCCTGGTCATCATGATTGCTTCGACCATCGTGTTCGCCCGCGTGGCCTTTGAAGTGGCGGTTGTGGCACCGGGCATTTTCTGGAAAATATTCCCCCAATTCGGGTTGATGGGAGCCTGGATGGCGCTGATCGCCACGGTGGCCTGTTACCGACAGCGCCAGAAACAGGATCGCGCCCCGGTTCCGAAAGATCCGTCGAATCTCGGTGCCGCCGTGATTTTCGGCGGGTTGTATGCGCTGGTGTTGCTGGCCGTGGCTGCCGCCAGGCAGCATCTGGGCGAGGGGGGCCTCTACCTGGTGGCGTCCCTGTCGGGACTGACCGATATGGACGCCATCACCCTGTCCACCGCCCAGTTGATAACCGCGGGCCGACTGGGTGTCGATACCGGCTGGCGCATGATGATGATCGGCGCGCTCTCCAATATCCTGTTCAAGGCGGGAGTTGTCGCTCTCATGGGCAGCCGGCGCCTGCTCGGCAGGATTGCGGCGCTGTTCGGATTGTCTCTGGCCGGCGGCATACTGCTGCTCTGGTTCTGGCCCTGAGCGACGCTGCCAGCGGCCGGTCAGAATCGGCTTGAAGGGTCGTCTCAAACCTCCTATACTCAGCGTCCCGCCTTTTTCCTGCCATCGGCTGCGACCGGCTCGCATCGGGATCAGGCGTTTTGGATGGAACCCCTTCGAAGGAAGATACGGCATGGTCAGCACCATTTATCTGGTTGGCGCCCGCGCCTCCGGCAAAACCACCGTCGGTCGCGCTCTGGCGCGTGAACTCGCCTTTGCCTTTGTCGATACGGATCAGTATCTGTGGGAAACGCTGCGCCTGAGCGTCGCCGAGCTGGTCGCCAGAGAGGGGTGGGAAGGTTTCCGCCGCAGGGAAACCGAAGCTCTGCAGGCGGTGACCGCGCCGGGCCGGGTCATCGCTACCGGCGGCGGCATGGTGCTGTCGACGTTCAACCGCGAGTACATGCGGCGCAACGGTACGGTTTTTTATCTGCAGGTGCCTGTCGCGATTATGGCCCGGCGTCTTGAAAGCGACCCGAACGCGGCCCAGCGTCCCAGCCTGACCGGGCGCAGCATCACGGAAGAAATCCAGGAGGTGCTGGCGTCGCGCGAAGAGCTTTACCGCGCGGCGGCGCATCATGCACTCGATGGCGCCCGGTCCGTCTCCTGTGTCGTGAAGCAGGCCCTCGACCTGCTGAAAGTCCAGGCGGGCTGACCTGCCGAATCCCTGCGAACGCCATATCTGGCCCCTGCGCCCGCTGTCGCCGCCGGATGAAAACTACTTCGAAATTTCCAACGCCCGTTTCTGGGTATAGAGCAACCTTACCATTTCATATTCAAACGGCGAACCGGTCTGGTAGTAGCGGAACGGCTGGCGGTGCCGGCGGTCGACGCTGCTGACAGAGGTAAAGGCTTGCGAAGCGGTGCTGTTGTCCACCCAGGCGACCGGTCCGATGCCGGCAAAGCCGGCCGCGTCACCGGCGATGCCGAAGCTGTCGCGCAGGTTGGACGGCCCCAGAAGCGGCAAGACCAGATAGGGGCCGTTGCCGATACCGTAAAATCCCAGCGTCTGTCCGAAGTCCTCGGTCCGGCGCTGCAGGCCCCACCCGGTAGCCGGATCCCAGAGGCCGCCGATGCCGATGGTGCTGTTGATGATCAGCCGCGACAGGGTGATGCCCGCGCCTTTCCATTTGAGCTGCAAGAGATTGTTGAGCAGGTTGTTGAACTCGAAAACATTGTCGACAAAGCCGGAAATGCGGTCTTCCAGATAGTCCGGCAGCAGGAAATCATAGGTACGCACCACCGGCAGGAACAGGTATCTGTCGAAATAGTGGTTGAACCGATACACCCCCCGGTTGAACCCTTCCAGCGGATCGTAGACTTCCAGCGGATGCTGCCTGTCATCCACCAGCGCGTCATAGCTGCGCAGCGGCGGACGGCTCTGTTCCGTGGTGCGGGGCAGGGTGCTGCAACCGCCCAGATGGATTGACAGAAGCAGGAAAAACAGCAGACTTGTCGCTGTTTTGCGTGCCATGATTCAGTCCTTGCCTTGGTTGAAAAAGTCGGTCATGTAGTTGACCACTTCGGGATGCGCCAGGTTGCCGCAGTGTCCTCCCAGGGGGAAGATTCTGGCGCGCCGGCCGAAAGTTTCCCGCAGCCAGTCGATATCCCCCGCATCCAGAATGATGTCGTCACGGTTGTGCATGACGCCGATTTTTTCCGTTGCCCGAAGATACCCGCCGATATGGTGCAGGCTGAGCCTGGCGATCAGCTGCGCCTCGGTGAGGCCGGGGTGCCTGCGGCGCAGGCGCGGATACAGGTATTCATGAAAGTAGTCGGTAAAACCGGTTCGGCAGGCAACCATGGCATAGGGTGTCAGGCTGGTGGTCGGGGTGATTTCCGCATGGGTAGGGGTGATGTAACCGCCGCCGTTCATGATGTCGGCGGAGAAGATCATGTTGGATGACGACATGCGGAAGGAAAGCCCGATGATGGCGCGCAGAAAAGGATCGCGATGCGGGTAGCGCTCATGCACCCGGTGGATGTAATCTCCGGAAAACTCGAAATAGCCCAACTCCTGATAGATGTCCGACAGATTCAGCATCACCTCGTCCAGCCAGGTCTGGAAATTGTTGAGTCCGCCGGGGATGTTGTCGTCCAGCAACCGGTCGAGGATGGTAACGGAACGGTAGAGGCTGACCGGCGGGTTGATGAGCAGCACCTTGCGAAAACCGAAGCGCTGCCGATCTTCATCCAGTCGGGAAACGAAGGCCGCCTGGATACCGCCCAGGCTGTAGCCGGTAAGGTAGTAGTCGCTTACGGCGATGTGGCGGCCGATCGCTTGCCGGGCGCGCTCCATGACCCGGTAGAGGTCGCCGGCATCATCTTCGAGGTTGCCGGGAGCCATGCTTTCCGAAGCGTTGATGACAAAATCCATATGCGTCGGCGAGGACAGGGAAAGCACATGGAATCCTGCCTGATAAAACACCTTTTGTAAATCGAGCATTTTGGGGGCGTCGTAGCGGGCGCCGGTGCCGGCGATGATAAAAATAAGGGGCGCCTCATGCCGCTGGCGGATCAGGGAGCAGGGCAGGCCGTCCTGATACCAGAAAATTTCGGGGATCCGCCGGTCGGGAAAGATGCGCAGGTTGATGGTGCTGGTCGGCAGGGCGGCGGGCAGTTTTGCGCGGTACTCGCTCGGGGTTTCGATGACCGTGGCGGCGTAGGGGTCGGTAATCGGGTAGTCGAAGGCGCTGGCGCTGCGGTACGCGCCTTTCGCGCCCATCAGAACCATGAGCATGATCGAAATAAGACGGAGAATTGTCATGGCCTCCTCTGGAAACAGGCTGGTGTCTCTGCTCCGGAATTATGCGGCAAACCGGACAAGGACGCAATGATGAATGTTTTTAAACCTTTCCGACATCTGTTGGCGAGGGTCGGCGGGTGCATTTCATCGCGGTGATGCACCGGTTGTTTCGACGAATAAAAAAATGTTTGGAAGAGATTGCATTAGGAAGGGTTTTTTGTAATATAGTTGTTGTCCCTTTGGAACCGCCGGGGGACATCCAATTCGATGCTACGCATCTGTCAGGGGGTCGCCATGTCAAAAGAGGGTTTTGCCTTGCAACGACACCAGGAATACGCTCAGAGTCTCAGGGAAATGTACTTCAGGCTCGGACAGATGGCGGGCGAATTGACCCCCGTCTACGGCAAACCCTCGGCCTATTATGCCAGAAAAGCCCAGGATGCCATAGAGCGCCTGGGAGACATGCTGGGCGAGGCCCTGTACGCCGAGCATCCCGAACTCGAGAACGATGAAACGGGGCTCCTGTATACCCGTCCCTGACCCTGTCCGCAGCCTTTCTCCGGGCCTCTTTCCAAGTCCTGTCTCTTGACCTTTGCCTTTGGCTGGAGCATATTGGGGCATCCGACACGTCCCGGCGGCGTCGTTTTGTGCGTTGCCCGCCCGTCAACTTTCAAGCCAAGGATATGCCTGATGCCAGACTTTTCCGCTATCGACTATCAGACCTTCAAGATCAACGGTGTCTACCGCCAGGGCGGGGACGGCGCCCTGATGGTGCGGGCCAAGCTTCCCGGCGGGTTGTTTTCCGCGCCGCAGGCCGAAGCGCTCTGCTCCGTGGCGGAGGATTTTGGCGGCGGTAAGTTGCATCTGACCTGTCGGGGCAATATCGAGGTTCACGGCTTGCGCGGCGAGCAGTTGCCGACGGTGCAGCGGCGCTACCAGGCGGTGGGACTGACCACCCGGGGCGCCTGCGGCGGGGCGGTGCGCGGCGTTGCCTGCGCGCTGGACGGTGGGGAGAGCTCTGCGCGCATCCAGCTGCTGGTCAGGCGGCTGCACGCACATTTCACCGGCAATCCGCATTTCGAGGGATTGCCCAAAAAGTTCAAGCTGGCCGTGGAGAACGGCTATTGCGGCGCCCGGCATTTGTGCCAGGACCTGGCCATGGTGTATCTGGGCCGCGATGCGGGGAGGGATCTGTGTGACGTCTGGGTGGCCGGCGGCCTGGGACGGCAGCCCCGGGAAGGTTTTCTGCTGGCGGGGAGGGTTCCCTTCGAGCGCCTGATTCCGCTTGTGGAGGGCGTGATCCGGGTATACATGCAGCATGCTCCGGCAGGTAAACGGCTCAAGCACCTGCTGGCCGATATCGGCGAAGCCGAATTTCGCGCTTTGCTGGCCCGTGAAACAGCCGGCATGACGCCTTGCCCCGTCGCCAGCCCATTTGACGACGCCCTTGGCGAACTGGCGTGCCCCGGCACCCGCGGCTGGATCGCGGTACCGGTGCCGGCGGGGCGGCTCGCGGCCGCCGATCTGCGCCGGATCGCCACTATCGCCGCCACAAGCGGGGACGGCTGGCTGGCCGTCAGCCGTGACCAGGATGTGCTGGTTTCGGTGGCGGCGGACAGCGACGGCGCGGCGCTGCGGGAGGCACTGCAAAACGCCGGACTGCTGCGGCCTGGCACGGGGTTGCGCTGCCGCGTCTGTCCCGGCAGTGCGGTCTGCCCCAAAGGGCTGGTGCCGACCCGCGAGCTGGCAGCGCAGCTGAACGAATGTTTCCCGGATTCCGGGCGCGATCTGGAATGGGCGGTGTGCGGTTGTTCCAACAGCTGTTCGGGGCCGCAGCTGGCCGATATCGGCATCGTCGGGGCGCGCAAGGCGACCGGCGGCAGGCCGGCCCTGTTCGATCTGTACCGGCGTACCGGCGAAGGCTTCGGCACGGCGGTCGCGACAAGGCTTACCCTGGAGGAACTGTTGACGGCGGTCGGGCAGCTGCTGCACCCCGTGACGAAGGAGTGCTGCCAGCAGGTCGAATCCTGATTTTATCGCGGAGATTGGCTATTCCCACAGGCGGATCAAATCGTTAGATGTTCTTATTCCGGAACCATGCCATAGCGTAACCAGCCCTAAACAGTTGTCGTCAATATGGTACACCAGGCAGTATTTTGCAGGGCCAGAAGAAAAATAAAGTTCTCTCAATACGACTTTTTCCCCCAAAATGATATATGGGGCAAGAGAGCCGACCTCATTGTTCTCAAAAATTCTTTTTTCAGCCTGCCCGACGTCTTTAAGGAATACGCCTGCTATCTCTGGTCTATAACGGTCGGCAAGGTTTCTGGCGTATTCGCGAACCTTCCCTTTGTACTCGAGTGAGCGCTTAAGAGGGCGTGGGCTCATTATTGATATCCTTCATGATTTCATCAAAAAAGTCATCCTCCTCGGTCACAATTTCGCCCAGACCCGATTTAAGCTCAACCCATCCCCTCTCAACAGACTTAATGAAATTCATTTGATCCAAAAACTCTTTGGCGTATTTGCGAAAGGAATATCGCAGGATTTCCTGCTCGGAGCGCCCTTGCGCCTCGGCCATAAACTTAAGCGTTGCCTCGTCAGAGTTGTCGAGTCTCAGATTAATTTGCTTCTCCATCGCCATAGTTAAACCTCCGGATATTGATGCTATCAATATATATCGTTATGTGGCAAAACGCCAATACCCAATGGAGGCCTTCAGGCAGCATGTCACCCCGGCCTTTCAGGTCAGGAATCAAGCAGCCGCGCCAGTTGCTCCGGGGTGTTGGCCGGCGGCAGGCAGGTGCGGCCGCGGCACAGGTAGGCGGTGGCCTTGCCGTCGAGCATGAACTTGTCCCTGGCCATGGGGGTGGTTTCGGACAGGGCAGCGTCATCGGGACGCTGCCACAGGATCATCAGCCGGGGACGGAATCCGCGGCGCGCTTCTTTGAGCATGGCGAGACCGTCCGGATCCTCGGCGGGGGCCGCGATTACCAGGATTTCCCGCTCCGACAGCGCCACATCCAGCGCCATCAGCAACTGACTGCAGCCGGTCGGTGTCTCCTTCCATGCCCGGGAAGAGGCTAGCAGGAGCTGTTCGGCCTGTTCTTCGAGGGCCGCGTCGCCGGTCATGGCGCCGAGGCGCAGAAGCGCCATGGCGGCCATGGCATTGCCGGAAGGCATGGCGCCATCGTGCAGGGTGCGTTTGCGCACCAGCACCTGCTCCGCATCGCTGCCGGTGTCATGGAAAAGTCCTTCCGCGCTGCCGAACAGTTGCCGCATGTCGCCGGCAAGGCGCAGCGCCTCGGCCAGATAGCGGGTCTGGAATCCGGCCTGGTAGAGTTCGATCAGGCCCAGGATCAGCGCCGCGTAATCCTCCAGGAAAGCCGGAATACCAGCCTGTCCCCTGCGCCACCGCCGCAGCAGGCGTCCCTGTGTGTCGCGCATGTTTTCCAGAATGAAATCGGCCGCTTTCCCTGCCGCCCTCAGATATTCGGGATGCCCCAGCAAGGCGGTGGTACGGGCCATCGCGGCGAGGGTCAGGCCGTTCCACGAGGTCAGCAGCTTGTCGTCGCGGTGCGGCCGGACGCGCTGGCCGCGGGCTTCGAGCAGCTTGCGCCGCCCATCCTCCAGGACCGGGGCAAGTTCCTCCACGCTGACGCCGAACCACTGCGCCCAGGCTTTCAGGTCCATTTCGAGGCGGGGGATGTTGCTCCCCTCGAAGTTTCCTTCTTCGGATATTTCGTAGCAGTTGCAGAAAATGGTGGCCTGCTCGTGCCCCAGAACCTCCTCTACCTGGGCGGTGGTCCAGAGGTAGTAGGTTCCCTCGGCGCCTTCGCTGTCGGCGTCCTCGCCAGAGCAGAAACCGCCCTCGGGCAGCGCCAGGTCGCGCAGCACATAGGTCATGGTCTGGTCGGCAAGGGTGGCGAAGAAGGGATCCGCCGTGCTCTGGAAAGCGTCCAGCGCCGCCAGGGTCAGCAGCGCCTGATCGTAGAGCATCTTTTCGAAGTGGGGCACCCGCCAGTAGGCATCGACGCTGTAGCGATGCAGTCCGAAACCGATATGGTCGTAGACACCGCCGAGGCGGATGCGCTGCAGCGTGTTGACAGCCATGGCGGTGGCGTCTTCCAGTTCGAATCGCGCGGCAATGTGGCACAGCAGGGAGAGATTGTGGGGCATGGGAAATTTCGGTGCTTTGCCGAAGCCGCCGCGCTCTTCGTCAAAGGTCTCCCGAAAGTGGTCGAAGGCCTGCTGAAGGGGCGCCTCGTCCAGCGGACCGCCGGTCTCCGCGGGCCTGGTTTCGAGACGCGTCAGCGCTTCGCCGAGAGCCTTGCCGGTCTGCAGCAGCTTGTCGGGGTCGGATTGCCACATGGATCCGATTTTGGTGAGGATGGAAATGATGCCGGGCATCCCGCCTCGCGCATTCCGCGGCATGTAGGTCGCGGCGTAGAACGGCACCTTGTCCGGACTGAGGAACACGTTCAAGGGCCAGCCTCCGCCGCCGGTGATCATCTGGCAGGCCGTCATGTAGAGGTTGTCGATGTCGGGCCGTTCCTCCCGATCCACCTTGACCGGCACGAAAAGCTTGTTGAGCACCTCGGCGACTTCGGCGTCCTCGAAGGATTCCTGCTCCATGACGTGGCACCAGTGACAGGTCGAATAGCCGATGGAAACCAGCAGCGGCTTGTTTTTTTGCCGGGCCAGATCGAAGGCTTCAGGCCCCCAGGGGTGCCAGTCGACCGGATTGGTGGCGTGCTGCAGCAGGTAGGGGCTGCTCTCGAAGATCAGGCGGTTGTACCGGTCGCCGCCGTCAGGCGGTAATTGGCTGGTGTCGATTTCCGAAAGGCGATTGACCAGAGTTTTCCTGTCCGGCGTGTTGTCCATGAAATCTCCTTGTCGGGATAAAAGGTTTTGTCAAGTTTATCAGTAAAGAAGCGGAGCGCAATTTCCGGCACCGGGACCTGCGGTTGTGACGGGCATGCAAAAAAGCCCCGTGGAGCAGGGTCTCCACGGGGCAAAAACATGCTGGCGGATCGCGGGGTCAGACGGCACGCACCATTGCATCTTCCAGCGGTTCCATGTCCGGTTGGGCGTTGCGGTAGGTATAGGAATCGCCCCGGTAGTTTTTCAGAAGTACCGTGTCGCCCAGTTGCTGCAGGTAATCGGGCAGCAGCGGGATCTTGCCGCCGCCGCCGGGGGCGTCGATGACGTAGGCCGGCACCGCCAGTCCGGAGGTGTGTCCCCGCAGGGCCTTTATCACTTCCAGTCCTTCCTCGACGGTGGTGCGGAAGTGTTCCGTGCCCTGCACCAGGTCGGCCTGGTAGATGTAGTAGGGCCGCACCCGGATGGCGAGCAGTTTCTGCATCAGGCGCTTCATCACCCGCGGATCGTCGTTGATGCCGCGCATCAGCACCGTCTGGTTGCCCAGCGGAATGCCGGCGTCGGCGAGGCGTGCGCAGGCTTTGGCGGAAGTCGGCGTGATCTCGTCCGGGTGGTTGAAATGAGTGTTGAGGTACAGGGGGTGGTAGCGGCGCAGCAGCCGCACCAGGTTCGTGGTGATGCGCTGTGGCAGCACCACCGGCACCCGCGAACCGATGCGGATGATTTCCACACTCGGGATGCGGCGCAGCTGCTCCAGGATCTCTTCGAGGTTTTCGTCGCCCAGCAGCAGCGGATCGCCACCTGACAGGATCACGTCGCGAATTTGGGGGTTGGCGCGGATATAGTCGATGCCCGCGGCAATGGTCTCCCGGGTGACTCTCATATGCTCGCCGCCGACTTTGCGCTTGCGGGTGCAGAAGCGGCAATACATGGCGCATTCCGAGCAGACCATGAACAGCACCCGGTCGGGATAACGATGCACCAGGTTGGCCACCGGACTCTGCTCTTCTTCCGCCAGAGGGTCGGCACAGCAGACGTGATCCTCGATTTCCAGTGCGGACGGAATGGCCTGCCGCCAGATGGGGTCGCCAACGGCGTGGATCAGGCCGAGATAATAAGGGTTGACCCGCATCGGATAACGCTCCACGACCGCTTCGAGGGGGGCCGGATCGATGCCGTAACGGCGCAGCAGGGCGCCGGGGCTGGTCACGCTTGCCTGCAATATTTTTTGCCAGGTTTCCATGGATGGTCTCACGACAGGAAAGATGTTGGTTTACAGATCAGGTGTTTGGTCCAATCGTTTGACAAAGGTGATGCGATCATCGCCGGGGCTGTAAAAATCCCGTATGCGGGATTCCTCCACGTATCCGGCCTGGCGGTAGAATCTCCGGGTGCGCTCGTAACCTCCCTGGGAGGAGGTCTCCAGGCAGACGAGCCGGCCGCCGTGTTGCCGAGCGTATTCCTCAACCTGCGCCATCAGGCGTCTGCCGACGCCTCGGCATTGCGCCTCGGGGCACACCGCGATCCAGTACAGGGTGACGTTGCCGTCGGCCAGAGGGGTGGGACCGTACAGCACGTAGCCCTGGACGTCGCCGTCGGTCTGCGCCACCGCGACCCGATAGTCGATCTGGGCGGGGTCGTCCAGGACGATGGCCAGAAGTTCCATGGCGCAGGCGACCTCTGCCTCGGTAAAGGCGCCGGTACTGCGCAGGATGCGCTGCAGGTGCGGCAGGTCTGCAATTGTCAGGTCACGCATGACTCGGCTCCTTGCGTTGTATGGCCATCTGCACGATGCGTTCGATGAGCGCCGGGTAGGGGATTTCCGCGGTTTTGGCGGCTCTGGCCAGCCCGGCATCGGAGCAGATATCGGGATTGGCGTTGACTTCCAGGATGTAGGGTATGCCGTCGCGCAGGCGGATATCGACCCGGGCGTAATCACGGCATTCCAGGATTTTGCAGGCGCGCAGCGCCACATCCCGCACCAGCATTTCTTCCCGCGTGCGCAGCGGCGCCGGGCACACCGGCCGGGTGCGGGCGAACTCTATGCTGGACTCCAGCCATTTGCCGTCATAACTGACGATGGGGTGGGGCAGGCCCTCCTCAAAGACGATTTCGGAAATCGGCAGCACCTCCAGGCGCCGGTCGCCCAGCACCGCCGCATTCAGCTCGCGGCCGTCGATGAATTCCTCGATCAGGGCTTCCTGGCGGTAGGTCTCGTGGATGAACCGCACCCGCTCGCGCAGGGCCCTGTCCGAGCCGACAACACTGTCGCTGGTGATGCCGAGGGAGGCGTCTTCAGCGCGCGGTTTGACGATCAGCGGAAACGCCATGTCATGGGAGCGCAGCAGGTGCTGGCCCGGCCGGGCCACCGTGTATCCGGGCGTGGGCAGGTGGTAACGGAGCAGCAGATCCTTGGTGCGGACCTTGTCCTGGGTAAGGCCCAGGCTAAGGGGTGTGGAGCCGGTATAAGGCAGGCGCAGCAACTCGAACAGCGAGGCTACATGCATCTCCTGACGGCTTTCCCCCCAGAAGCCCTCACAGAGATTGAACGCCACCGCGGGCGACAACCGCCGAAGCGCGTCGACGAAACTGGCCGGATCCGGCCCCAGGGCCACCAGATGCGCGTCGTAGCCCCGGCTTTTCAAAGCCCGGGCCACTTCGGCGGCTTCCTTTTCCGCCCCCTGCTCGGAGATCAGGTCGGCGTCGCAGCCCTTAGCCGGCCGTGACGGCGCGCGATTGAAACAGACAGCTACTCTCATGGTGATTTCCCGTAAGGTTCAGGCGTTTGACGGCGGCATCCACGACGGCCAGGATCAGGTCCGTATAAGACAGACCGGCGGCGCGCGCGGCTTTGGGAAAACAACTGTTCTGTTCCGGGCGCGGCAGGATGCCCGGCAGGGGATTCAGCTCGATGATGTGGGGGCGGCCGTGTTGATCGAGGCGCACATCGATGCGGCACCAGTCCCGGCATCCCAGCACCCGGAAGGCGCGGCGACACAGATCTTCGATGGCTTGCTGCAAGGCCGGTTCGAGCCGCGCCGGGCAGGTGAAGATCCGTAGCGGATCGTCCTCACGGTCCCAGATCCATTTGGCTTCGTAGGAATAGATGGGGTTGACGCCGGCCGGCAGGGCCTCGAAATTGATTTCGACAGCCGGCAGCACACGCAGATCCGCGCCGTTGCCCAGCACCGCCACGGTAAACTCCCTGCCGGGCAAAAATTCCTCGATCAGCGCCGGCTGACGATAAACTTCCAGCACCTGGCGCACCTGCCGCAACAGGGCTTTGCGGTCGCGAACCAGCGAGGCGTCGGGCACGCCTTTACTGGAGCCTTCGAGGATCGGCTTGACCATCTGCGGATAGCGCAGGCGGGCAGGCACCTGGTCCACGGCGGTAACCGTCGTGAAGCGTGGCGTGGCGATGCCGTGACAGGACAGGATTTCCTTGGTGCGGCGCTTGTCCAGACAGATGCCGAGAGTCACCGGATCGCTGCCGGTGTAGGCCAGGCCCAGCATGTCGAGCATGGCGGGCATCTGTGCTTCGCGGCTGGCGCCGAGGAGGCCCTCGGCCATGTTGAATACCAGGTCGGGTTTCAGCCTGCGCAGGCTGTCGAAAGCATCGAGATCGGCCTCCACCAGCGAGACCCGGTGCGCGCTCGCCAAGGCGTCCCGCACCGCTTCGATGGTGTGGATGTCGTCCCATTCGGCGTACAGATCGTCAACGGCGGAAGGAGGGTCGTCGGCGGAAGATACAGCGGTACGGTCAGCCTTCAGGTTGAAGGCGAGAGCGATATGCATGACTGGAACCCCTTTTTAAAAGCCACGTGCGAAAAAAGCCCCCGAGGGGGATGCCGTTTTTCAGGGGCGGGGCGCCTGGCGGCGGGCGGCGATAAAAAGGGGTTGCTTTTTATGTCGTTCGTCTGCTGTTCCCACCCTGAAACGGCGAATAATGGTTTGCTATATACTCCTGGCACATGGGGCTGTCAACTGGAAAAATGCTCTCTTTCAAGCTATTGAAAATAATGGGGAAAATCAGTTTCATGGGCGAATACCGCGGGGATTTCACAATGCGGCCGAAAACTTCCCGGCGTTTGCGCCGAAACGGTTTCGCATGCCCGGCATTTGCCGTGCAATGGGGCTTGCGTCTTGACAAACCGTCCAGCCGTTACTACATTCTGCGCACCAGACATCCTGAATTTTACAAGGAGGAATGACGAGTTATGCCGGATAAAGCCAAGATGGAAAAAGGCCATATTTCCATCCACACCGAGAACATTTTCCCTATCATCAAAAAATGGCTCTACAGCGAAAAAGAGATTTTCCTGCGGGAGCTGGTTTCCAACGCCGTGGACGCCATCCACAAGCTTCAGCACATCAACCTCATCGAGGGTCTGCAGCTGGAGGACGAATACGCCATCGACATCACCGTCGACAAGGACGCGGGCACCCTCTCCATCCGCGACAACGGCCTGGGCATGACGGCCGACGAGGTGCGCAAATACATCAACCAGGTCGCGTTTTCCTCGGCCGAGGAGTTTGTGGAAAAATTCAAGGACCTGGACGACAATAACCAGATCATCGGCCATTTCGGCCTCGGGTTCTATTCGGCGTTCATGGTTTCGGAGAAGGTGGAAATATTCACCCGCTCCTATCAGAGCGACGCTGCGGCCGTGCACTGGGTGTGCGAAGGCTCCACCGATTACCATCTCGAAGAGTGCGACAAGGCGGGGCGCGGCACCGAGGTGGTGCTGCACCTGGGCGCTGAGGAGAAGGAGTTTCTCGAACCCTTCCGCATCCGCGAGATTCTCAAGCGTTTCTGCAATTTCCTGCCGGTGCCGATCCGCCTGGCCGGCGACGTGGTGAACGACCAGAACCCCCTGTGGACCCGCTCCGCCTCTGAGGTCAAGGACGAGGAATACAGCGACTTCTACAAAAAACTCTATCCTCTGGCCGACGAGCCCCTGTTCTGGATCCATCTGAACATCGACTACCCCTTCAACCTCAAGGGGGTCCTGTATTTCCCCAGGCTGACCACCGAGTTCGACGTGGCCAAAAGCCATATCAAGCTGTTCTGCAACCAGGTGTTCGTTTCCGACAACTGCCCGGAGCTGATTCCCGAGTTCCTCAATCCGCTGCAGGGCTGTCTCGACGCGCCGGATCTGCCGCTCAACGTGTCGCGCAGCTATCTGCAGAACGAGCCGCAGGTGCGCAAGATCCGCGAGGTTATCAGCGGTCGCGTGGCGTCCAAGATCGTCGAACTTGCCAAGGGTGACCGCGCCGGCTTTGTTCCGGTCTGGGAAAACATCCACACCTTCGTGAAATACGGCATGCTGCGCGATGACAAGTTCCACGACAAACTCAAGGACCACGTCATCTATCGCCTGGCAGGCAGCCAGGAATACGTCACCCTGCCGGAGTACCTGGAAAAAGCCGTCGCGAAGCACGCCGACAAGGTTTACTACACCAACAACGAAGCGGCGCAGAGCACCTATCTGAAGCTGTTCGCCAACCAGGGCATGGACGTGCTGGTTCTTGACAGCCTTATCGACAGCCATTTCATCCAGTTTCTGGAGATGAAAAACGGCAAGGTCGCTTTTCAGCGCGTCGACAGCGACGTCACCGAAAATCTCATCGAAGAAGATCCCAAAATTCAGCTGCCCGGCAAGGACGAACGCAAGGCGCGTCTCGACCGCATCCGGCAGCTGTTCGAGGAAGCGATCAAGACCGACGGATTTTCGGTGCGTGTCGAGAATTTCAAGGATGACAGTGTACCCGGGATGGTGGTGCTGTCCGAGCAGACCCGGCGGCTGCAGGAGATGACCCGCATGCTGGGCCAGGGCGATGAAAATCCGTTTGGTGAGCACACCCTGTGCCTGAACGGCAAATCCCCGGTGGTCGATACCATTATCGGTCTTAAGGACCAGGGCCGCGACGAAGACGCCGCCATGCTCATGCAGCAGATCTACGATCTGTCCATGCTGCCCCACTGCGCCTTCGACAGGGAACGCATGGCCGCTTTTCTGGAGCGCAGCAACCGGATTCTGTGCAAGTTCGGATCGCTTGGCTGAGCTGTGTTTATCCGGAAACATCGGATGGAAGCAGCGCGGCTTTCATGTTAAAACCGGTCCTTTTCCGCTGTGGCGGCATCAATCGGCGGGAAAGGGCCGTCTCCGGGCGAAAACCAGCAAAAGCTATGGGTTGCGCTGGGATGGACGCCTCTGCTATCTTAGTACAACAGGAAACCCCCCGGCTTTGCCGGGGGACCTCAGAAGTTTGACAGTTCCGGGAGTAAATGAAAGCCTCCCGTCTGTGAACCGCTCAAAGTTCTCAGAGAAGGAGGCTTTCGATGA
>Ga0265295_1002538_pt1 | contig 28641 bp, 25 predicted proteins | sample Munlansysbiofilm_FD_192503 | JGI IMG/M metagenome (GOLD analysis project Ga0265295, IMG submission 192503) | Leachate microbial communities from a municipal landfill in Southern Ontario, Canada - Methane capture system biofilm | ecosystem: Engineered > Solid waste > Landfill > Unclassified ... | reverse complement strand
GGAGAGGTGAACTATGCGCGCAGCACAAGCTTTTGATGTCATCGTAGATTCTGTCAAACTTTGGTGGAAAGACTGGGTAAACCAGGTTTTGGTTTCTCTGGCAATGATTTTGGCGAGTTTAACCATCGTCCTCTTACCAGCAGCACTTTTCGGCGTCTACCAGGAAACGCTCGATTTAGTCCACAACACTCGTACCGGAATCAGCGGTTGGTGGAAAGCCTTCAAACAATATTTTCTCAAAAGTTTGCTTTGGGGTCTTGTTAACCTGATTGTCGCTCTGGTTTTGCTGACAAATCTCTGGTTTTATTATAATTCCGAAGGAGCCGCTGCCCCGATTCTTGTGATTGTTTCCATAATCATGCTGATTTTCTGGCTTGTTTGGCAGTTTTACAGCCTGGCTTGTTTTTTCTTACAAGAGCAAGCTTCGCTTAAATTGGCTTGGAAAAATGGCTTTATCGTCATCATAAAGAACCCTCTTTATACATTGATAATCTCCCTTACCATGCTGGCAATTTTAATCCTGTCTTTTTACGTCTACATCCCCCTGGTCTTAGGCAGCATCCCTTTACTGACAATCTTAAGCTTGCTTGCGGTTAGGGCGACAATTGAAAATTAAGCGCATGCTGTTTCCTGCTATAATTAAATCAATATAATGACATAACCTTGAAGGAGCTAAAATGGCAAGGAAAGTGCTCGGTTACATTGAATTAATTTGGACCTGCGACAGCTGCGGAACGCGCAACCCGGGGCCTATCAAAAGCTGTACTTCTTGCGGTGCCCCCCAGCCAGCTGATGTTAAATTTGAACGGGTTGACCCCGAAACCTTCAACTTCATTAAAGACGAAGCCCTCGTCCGCATGGCACAGTCCGGACCGGATAAGCATTGTCCTTTTTGTGGAACTCGAAACACCTCTGATGCAAAAATTTGCGTCAACTGTGGTGGTGATTTGACCCTCGGCGCTACCAGCCGCCCAACCGGTAATTCAATTGAAGAAGATGACGAATCAAAGCAAAAAACCGAGGTAAAACCGCTCCCTAAAGCTGCGCTAATCGCCATCATTTTGTTGCTTGTGGTTTGTTGCGCCTCAGCCATTTTCTTTTTTACTCAATCTGCCCAAACTAATGAGATTAATGCCCAGGTCGTCAGCTCGACATGGAGCAGAACAATTTCAATTGAAGCCTATCAAATGGTAGAAGTTAGCGATTGGCAAGATGAAATTCCCCGAGCCGCTGCAGCTTATGATTGCCAATTGCGCTATCGTTATGATTCCGACACACCCCAAGCAAACTCTACTGAAGTCTGTGGCGAACCATACACAGTCGACACCGGCACCGGCGTCGGAGAAGTGGTTCAGGATTGTCACTATGAGGTTTCTGATTATTACTGCTCATACGACACGATGGAATGGGTAGTGATTGATACATTAGAATCCGAAGGCAGCGGCACAAGCGCATCCTGGCCCAATGCCAATTTAAGCAGCAACCAAAGAGCCGGAAATACTACAGAACGTTACATCATCAACTTCCGATCTGACGATGAAGATTACCGCTACACAACCTCAGACTATGACCTCTACCAACAAGCCCTCCCCGGCAGCGAGTGGATACTTGAAGTGAACGGCTTGGGTAATGTAACCTCGATCACGCAAGATTAATCTGATTTTTCAAAAGGTGGAATCATAGGTAGGGCGAGATTGAAGGCGCATATAATGCTGAATGTCGGAAATCTTGTGCGCCTTCAATCCGCCTGCATTTCGGGTTCATATAATTTTACAATATCACACACCCATACAATACACCTATAATTTTAATGAAACCTAAACACTAAAAAAGTTTTTTTACCTGCTCCTTCGGATTAGCTATAAATCTAAAAAATAGCCGACACCGCGAATGGTTTTGATCAGTTTTGGATGAGTCGGATCGTCTTCGAGAATTTTTCGCAACCAGCTGATATGGACATCCAGCGTGCGTGTATCAACTGTGTAATCAGTTTCCCAAACTTGCTTAAACAAATCTTCCCGTTTCAGTTCTTTGCCTGGCTTTTCCAGAAATGCTTTGAGCAACATGCTAAGCCGGGGGGTAAGGATAGTGCTTTTATCGCCATAGGTAACTTTTCGAGTCTTCGGGTTTAACTGCAAATTTCCCTGAGTCAAAACACCCGGGTTTACCGCTCGTTTAAAAGCCTTCAGTCGATTGACCAATTTTTGGACGGTAAAAGGCAGGTAGAGAATCATGTCGACACCCTCAGCTTCGGTAACCTGTTCGTCTTCGGCGACAATCAAGAGAATCGGCGTTCCCGGAAGGCGGTTATGATACCAAGTCGCAATTCTCAAACCATTGGTACGCATTGAAGCAGCATTGATAATAATCACATCAGGCTGAAAATCAGTTAATCCAATTAAACCATCGCTACCGTTATTGACCCGGAGGATATTGTAGCCTTTGCGAACAAGCGCATCATAGAAACCGTAAAATTTCTTTGTTTGCTTTTCAATCAATAATAAATTTTGCTGTTGCATCTGCCAGGCTACCTCCTCCTCAAATAGTTAACCGCTTGAAAAATCCTATCCAAATAGGCTAATGCTAAAAGATTGTCCGCTCGGTTAGTCCATTATATCCGAAAGTGAGAGAAAACTGACAAAATTCAAGCCTTAAAAAGCCGGGAATTTGGGTTAAATTACGAGATTTCTCCTTAACCATGGATTTGACAATGAGTATGCTGTTTTTAATCTAAGCTTAGCACTTGCCCAGAATCGAACGGCATGAAAATTTCTGAAGCTCAAAATTTGAATACAACCATTGAGTTTTTAATAAAACAGGATTATCCACAAGCTGCTCAAGCCAACAAATCTTAAAGTTAGATCTCATCATGTAGGTCTGGCTTTTCTTTACTACTATCTTTATTGCGGTTCAACAAAAAATAGCTGAGAAAACCAAACAAAATCGGTAACCAAAAAGAAATTAAGCGATAGCCAAGGACAACTACGAGGGCGATATCGTCCGGAACAGCCTGACTGACGAAAAGGCCGGCCATTGCCGTTTCGATAACCCCAATGCCACCGGGAATAATGAAAGCCATCTTGGCAAGAATCTGCGGCAAGGCATAGCCGGCAATCAGTACACCCAGTTTAATTGGATAACCGGCAGCCCTGAAAATCAGACTCATCGTCAGCATATCGAAAAGGTAATATCCCGTTACGCCCAAAAGCGGTGCCCACCAATTACCTTTGCCCATCAGCCGCCAGGCATCAAAAATATTTTCGAGCATATCCTGGGTGTTTTGGGGTTCATAGGGCTTTTTGCGGAAGCGATTCCAATGCCAGAGTGCCCAATTGACCAATTTGAAAGCCGCTTTTGGAAAAGCCAGCCCAATCAGCGGAGCAAAAGAAATCAGGAGAAGCAGTCCGATAAAAACTGAATATTGAATCAGGCGAGCCTGGCTAAGCCCGTTGTTAAGGCCTAAAGAAATCATCCCGACGATGCCGAGGAGGCTCAATGGGATATTGGTGAGCATTGAAGGAAGAAATCCGGCAACCGTGGAATCTACCGGTTTTACCCCTTTCTTGGCAAAGAGCGAAACAGAAGCAGCGGCAGAGCCAATCCAACCGCCGGCGACTGTGCCAACGCTATAAGAAGAAAGAAAAATCAGAGCGGTTTGAAAGACTGATAAATTGTGTCCCTGAATGTCGAGGACACTCTTCATAGAGAAACCATAACAAATGTAAACTAAAACTTCAGCAAAAGCAGCCGCAAAAACCAGCCACCAGGTCATATTGAGCAAAACCTGGAATGCCTGATTGATATCCATTAGTTTAGGCAGAATAAAATTGACTGCCAATCCGACGATGACAAGGATAATCAAGTAGCGAAAGCTCTTGTTTTTGGATTTCTCCGGAGACGTCTTATTTTCTTGATTCATCGGCTTCACACAAAAACAGCGGTCATCCCACCGCTATCACAAGCTACTATTGTAGTCCAAAAATGAATGTTCATTACGAGCCATAGGGTTAATTTTCAATATAAAAATCATGAATCATTGCCCTGATAAATCCGCAAAATCCTTACATAAACAAGTCTAAGGGCAGGTCTTAATTACGAATGCTCAATAATCGCCCAATTAGTCTGACCTGTCCAATTATTGCGGACAGCGGCTCACCGATCCTCTATCCCTTGCTCACAATCTTATTCACGCTTTCGCTCCCCAGAACATTCAAGATCCAAAGCAAAAGCAGTGCCCAGGGGAAAATGCCAAGCGAGGTCTTGGATGCAATCAAACCGACCAGCGGTGGCATGGCAGTCAAGCCCAGGTATGCCGAAGCCATCTGAATCCCCATCAGACGAGATGAATTTTCTTCGCCAAAACGAGCCGGTGTTTCGTGAAGCATCGAGGGATAAATCGGCCCACAGCCCATCCCCACCAAAAGCAAACCAATCAAGCTGAAGGTGGCTTGCGGAATAAAGAGCAAAATAAGCCCGACTAAAATCAAAACTTGCCCGCTACGAATCAGCGTCTTGTTGCTGAATTTCATCGTCAAAAAGCCGTTAATCAACCGCCCAAGCATGATTCCAAAGTAAAAAGAAGATGCCCAGGCAGATGCAGTTTCAGCCATAAGCCCTCTTTCTGCCACCAAAAAGCTGGCAAACCAGAGCCCGGCGGTCAACTCCATGCCACAATAACCAAAAAAGGCTATCAGGTTGGGAACCATTCCGCGGATTTTCCAAATGCTGCCATTAGCTTTGCTTTGCTCAGTGCTCTCTCCGTCAGTTTTATCTTGTTTGCGCCAAAGCGGCAAAGAAAGTGCCAATATCGCCACCAAAACAAACTGAATAATCGAAACCGTGCGATAACCACCCTGCCAGCGACCGCTTTGACTGACCACATAAGCTAAAAGGAGCGGTCCGCTCGTTGCCCCAACACCCCAAAAAGCATGCAACCAACTCATGTGTCGCGATGAAAAATTACGTGCCACGAAATCGTTAAGCGCCGCATCAACCGCTCCGGCACCTAAACCGAGTGGAATCGCCATCAAGCACAGCCAATAATAATTCTGAGTAGCCGAAAAGCCCAAAAGAGCCAGCGCAGTCATCAGAACGCTGAGCATGGTTAGCAAACCGGTGCCCAGTTTTCTGATCAATTTACCGGTCAGAAGGCTGGATACGATCGTTCCGGCACTGACGATGGTTGAAACCAAGCCCGCACCTTCCAAGGGCAGGCTCATTTCGCGCTGCATCAAAGGCCAGGCTGCCCCCAGCATCGAATCGGGTAAACCAAGGCTGATAAAAGCAATATAAATGATAACTAAAAGTAAAGTGGTCAATGTTTCTCTCTCAATTTTAATAGTTCTCGTCTTGAAAAAAGACGCTTCTATATCTTCTTAATGCGTTCAATTTGCTACGAAATTTGAAGGACGCTGTTTCGAGCCTGATATCAGATCAAATCTTCCCGCCCTTGCTCTTTCAACAATTTGACCAATTCCCTAACCTGTCCGGAATGATTCATATCGCAAACCATCAGCGCGTCGGGCGTATCGACAATGATCAAATCTTTTAGTCCGATGCCGGTAATGATGCGGCTGTTGCCGATAATCAGCGTGTTTTCGGAATCGGTTAACAAAACCTCACCCTTAGAACAATTCCCTTTTCCATCCATTGGCAGAAGTGATTTCAGGCTCAACCAAGTGCCCACATCCAGCCAATCCATGTCCGCCGGAATCACAACCACGTTTTCAGCATGTTCCATCACACCATAGTCAATGGTTTGTTTTTCAATGCCATGCCAAATCAGCGGCATGGTTTCAGCATAATTCGGCTGATCGATTATATCTGCTATGCGCATTAATCGTCCGTGCAAATCCGGCATTTGGCGCCCAAACTCAGACATAATGGTCGAAAGATTCCAAATAAACATACCGCTGTTCCAGCTGTAATTGCCCATCCCGAGCATCCGCTGGGCGTTTTTCTCGTTTGGTTTCTCAACAAATCGTGCCGCGCGATAAGCTTTGAAGCCGTTTTCCTCACCCACCGCTTCGGCTTGTTCGATATAACCATAATCGGTGGAAGGCCAGCTTGGGGTTACGCCCAGGGTGATGATATAGCCCTTTTGAGCAAAACTTAAACCTGCCTGAACCAGATTGCGGAAAACGTCCGTTTTGCCAATGTGATGATCTGCAGTTAAAACTGCCATCGTGGCATCCGGGTCGCGCTTTGCCAGATGAATAGCAGCCAAACCGATTGCGGCAGCCGTACCGCGCATTTCCGGTTCAATAATGTAATTTTCTTGCGGGATTTCGGGAACTTGTGCCGCCAAATCGGCAATGTGATGCTGACTGGCAACAACCAATATCTGTTCGGGAGAAAAGAGAGGATAAAGACGTTCGATAGCGATTTGGAATAAGCTTTGCTCGCTGTATAAAGAGAGCGCCGGCTTTGAATGTTTTTCCCGGCTAAGAGGCCAAAGGCGCGTTCCGGCACCGCCGGCCATAATCAAGGCATAATTCATTTCATCCTCCGAAATTTGTAATTGATACGATAGCTATTATACCTTGTGACGAGAATTGAGTTAGAGCCCGGCCAACTATGCTCACATGCCTGCTACAAGCAATGCCTGTTCGCCCAAAGCTTTAGCTCCCAAAATGCCGGAGCGCTTATCCAAAGCCGGAGGGACGATGTAATTTTCTATATCCTCAATAATTTCTGGCGCAGGAATGTAGTTGTTCAAGTATTCAAGCGTTTTCTGTCGAATCATGGGGAATAAAAACTGCTGATTCATCACCCCTCCGCCTAAAATGATTCTCTGAGGAGAAAGATTGCAAATCACACCAACCAATGCCAGGGCGATATAAGCCGCCTCAATCTCCCAGGCCGGATGCCCCTCCTCAAGTGTTTCGGCCGCTTGAGCCCAACGTGCCAGCATTGCCGGACCGGAAGCCAAGCCTTCAAAACAATCCCCATGAAATGGACAAATCCCGCCAAAAGCTGCGTCTTCAACCAAGTGCGGCAGGCGCACATGCCCCATTTCGGGATGAATCAAACCGTGCAAAACTTGTCCGTTGACAATAGCTCCCCCACCGATTCCGGTGCCGATGGTGTAATAGACCAAATCCGTCAAGCCCACACCGGCTCCCCATTGCGCTTCAGCAAGTGCTGCAGCATTGACATCAGTATCAAAGCCAACCGGAACGTTCAAGCCCTCAGAAAAATAATTAACGAGGTCGGAATAAGCCCAGCCTTCTTTTGGGGTTGCTAAAATTTGCCCATATCTGGCTGAATTCTTCCCCAGATCAAGCGGCCCGAAACAAGCAATGCCCAATGCATCCAGTTTGCCCAGGCGAGCCTCTTCTTCTTTGAAATAGCTCAGACATTCGCGCAAAGTCCTTTCCGGTTCATTGGTCGGAATAAGCCTTTCAGAGAGAATCTGATTGTCCTGGTCAATAACAGCACAAACAAACTTCGTCCCCCCACCTTCAATACAAGCGACAAGCCTTTTTTCCATAATCTATGCCTCGCAGAATTTATTGATGATTAATCATAACAGCAAACATCACTCCTTCAACCAATAACGCGTACCTTTGTGACAATATTATCTGACCTTTTAAACGTTGTCCTGGGATAGTTGTTAGGCAACAAACTCCCCCTGATTTGTGTACACAATTCGCTTGAAGAAATCATTTCCTCAAAGTAAACTTGTAGCCATGAAACTGATAAGCATCACGACTGATTTTGGAAACCAAAATGGCTTCACCGGCACGATGAAGGGCGTGATTTATAACATCGCTCCAGATGTTCAAATTGCCGATATCACAAACGAGATCCCAGCTCAAGACGTTCGCAGCGGTTCGCTTGCCCTCTGGCGTGCTGTTCCATATTTTCCTGCCGGGACGGTTCACCTGGCTGTGGTTGACCCTGGCGTCGGCACTGCCCGGCGACCAATCGCCGCAAAATTGGGTGATCAATTTTTTGTCTTGCCCGATAACGGGCTGATTACACCCATGCTCGAAGACGCTGAAGCGGCAGGACAGGAAATTACGATTGTCCACCTGGATAAACCTGAGTTTTTCTTACCATCCGTCTACACCACCTTCCATGGTCGCGATATCTTCTCGCCTTGTGCCGCTCATCTTGCCGCCGGCGTCAAAATCGAAACGATGGGCACAATCATCAACGACCCGGTTCGCACGCCCTTGCCTAAGCCAATCAAGACAGAAAGCGGCTATCAGGCAAACATCATTGTCATTGATGTTTTTGGCAATTGTTCAACCAGTTTGCGGGTTAACCAGATACCCGATTTGAGCAAAACAGAGCTGAAAATCAAAGGGCAGACAATTGACGGAATCGTCCCCTCGTATGGGCATCGAAAAGTTGGCGATTTGGTTGCAGTGACTGACAGCGAGGGCTTCGTTGAAATCGCTGTGGTCAATGGCAGCGCCGCGAAAACCTTTGGCATCGCGCTGGACGATGTGGTTGAGGTGATTTTTCATGACTGAAACCAAAGCTTTGCCTTTAGTTGTCAAAGACCTTAGTTTTCAGTACCACAGCCGCAGCTCCCCTGCTATTCAAAATATTAACTTCAGCCTTGAACCCGGTCAGATTACCCTTCTTGCCGGTTCTTCAGGCTGTGGCAAAACCACCCTGATGCGCTGCATCAACGGGCTGATTCCCCATTCATACCATGGAAACATGAGCGGTGAAATTCTGATTCACGGCCAACCGGTTCAAGGGATGGGACTTTCTCAAATTTCCACTCACGTTGGCACCTTGCTTCAAGATCCTGAACGACAGATTTTGGGCACTTATGTCCTCAACGAAGTTTGTTTCGGTTTGGAATCCCTCGGGATGAGCCGCGAAGAAATGCTCCCTCGCGCTCACAAAGCGCTTGATATGCTTCATATTAGCCATCTGAAAGAAAAGGAAACCTTTTTCACTTCCGGTGGGGAGAAACAAAAAGTAGCTCTGGCAGGCGTTTTGGCAATGGAGCCGGATATCCTCCTGCTTGATGAGCCACTGGCAAGTCTTGACCCGGCTTCGGCGCACGAAGCCCTGCTCGCTTTCCGCGAACTGGCAGATCGGGGACTTTCAATACTCATTGTCGAACATCGGGTTGAAGATGTTTTGGCGATTAATCCCGAAAAGATGATTTATATGGAAGACGGCAAAATTGTCTATGACGGTGCCGTTGAGGGTTTAATGGATGCGGTTGATTACGGAAGAATAAAACTCCCTGCACCGGTCATCGCCAGACGCGCTAAAAATCAAGCTCCTCCGGTCTATAAACCCATGGTTCCACCGGTTGATCCAAATTCAACACCGCTAATTTCTTTTCAGGATGTGCGTTTTAGATATAAAGAAGATTTGCCCGAAGTCTTGCATGGCATCAATCTCGATATCCGTGCCGGAGAAGTTATTGCAATTTTGGGACATAACGGATCGGGCAAAACCACAATGGTCAAACATGCCCTCGGTTTGCTGAAACCAACGGAAGGGCGGGTTTTGCTTGAAGGGACTGATTCCAAGAAATCAAGCGTAGCCACCGCTGCGAAAACGATTGGTTATGTTTTCCAAAGCCCCAGTCAAATGCTTTTTGCGGCAACTGTCCGCGATGAACTTGCTTATGGGCCGAAGAACCTCAAATTTGCAGCCGAAGATATTGAGCAAAACGTCGATTGGGCAATTGAGACTGTCCATCTGGAAGAAGAATTGCCCACCCCACCCCTGGCGCTCTCTTTCGGGCAACAAAAGAGGGTGTCGATAGCCTCGGTGCTCTCAATGCGCTCCCGCGTTCTGATGATGGATGAACCAACCGCCGGTCAGGATTATTGGAATTACCAAGCCTTCATGGATACCATTCTCCAAACCAAAGGCTTTGATTCGATCATTTTCATTACCCATGACCTCGATTTAGCCCTCATTTACGCTAATCGGGTTGTCGTATTATTTGACGGCGAAGTAGTCGGCGACGGTCACCCTAACGACGTCTTACAAAATGTAGAGAGTTTACAAAAATGGCGTATTTTGCCTACGTCTTTGTTAAAATTGAATCAAGAATTATGGCCTAAGACGGGCCAATATATGCGAGCAGAAACGCTCGGTCAATTTATTTCATAATTTTTCGGAGGTTTTAATGGAAAACACAAACACAACTGGTAAGAAAAAGAATCTTTGGGCATTTGGCACCAATCAGGTTGTCTATGCCGCCATCGGCGCAGCACTCTACGCCGTCATCACCTGGGCTTTCAACGTTTGGCAAATTCCCGGTGCCGGAAACGTTGGCATTCGTCCTGGAATCGTCATCCCGATGTTCTTCGGTATCGCTTTTGGTCCGATTGTCGGTTTCATAACCGGCTTTGTGGGCAACATTTTGGCTGATTTGATTAGCGGATATGGTTTCTGGCTTTGGTGGGATCTCGGCAACGGTATTATAGGTCTCATTCCTGGAATCTTCTCTATGTTTGTTTATAAATACAACGAGAAAAAATCAATCCTTTTTGGTGAGTTGTCTGTCCTTTTAGGCGTTGCTTTGGGCATGGCTCTTGCCAGCGTTTCGGAAATATGGGTCAGTGGTGCTGACATGAATACTGTCCTCCTCGCCAACTTCCTGCCTTCCTTCCTTACAAACATCATTTGGGGTCTGATTTTGCTCCCAGTCTTGATGATTGCCTACGCCGCCATCGTCCAACGTAGCGGCCGCTAAGACTATCAATGGTTACGGGGCTGTCAAAAGACAGCCCCTTCCTTTGTCATATGCTGATTAGTTGGAATTTTCGCCATCGTAATAGCCCCATGGATAATATTGATCCACGGGCTCGTTTTATATTTTCTTTCGCAGTTCTAATTGCTGCTACAACCACCTGGAACCCAAACATTTTGTTTGCGGTTTTTCTGATTGCAATCATCTGGTATAGCCTGGGACAATTGAAATGGAAAGAAACCAAACAAGGCTGGCTGATGATCTCAATCATGCTTTTCACAATGATCATCGTCAATACCATCATCACCGGAGGTGGTGCCGGCGGTGTCGTTCCACCCGGGGGACGCTTGATTTGGCCCGATGGTCTTCTCATTTTTGGTAAGAAGATAGCATTTGGCTTAACCGTGGAACGATTGTGGTTTGCCATCGCTCAGTTAATGCGCATTCTCTCCATTTCACTGGTCTTTGTCATGATTCCTTACACCATGGATTCCCGGGCTTACGGCGTCACTTTTAGCAAGCTTGGTATGCCTGACCGCCTGGCTTATACAATGGAATTATCGTTTCGTTTTATCCCAACCCTGGCGCGCAATCTTCAGGTAACTATGGACGCTCAAAAAGCGCGAGGCTTTGAACTCAGTGCGACTAAGGGAAACTTATTTCAAAATATTCGTCAGGTCGCTCCCTTGATTATTCCGGTAACAATGAATGCAATTGTTTCAAGCGAGGATATCGCCAATGCGATGGATTTGCGCAGTTTTGGCCAGCAAAAACGAAGCTGGCTGCATTTATTAAAATTTCAATGGTGGGATTATGTCATCATCGCTTTTTCGATTTTGATGGTGATTACGGTTCTTCTGCTCGCTTATCGCTTCGGCATGCGCCTCTTTTCCGTTCCGACTTGGTGGTATGGCCTTTTCAGTTAATAGCGACAAAATAATATAAAAAACAGGCAGAAGGGAAGTGGGCTTCTGCCTGTTTATTCTTGCTTTCTGGCAATAGAAACTATTGCCAGATTTTCAGTTTTTCTGCTATCGATTAACCAGCCAATTAATCAATGCCTTTTTACCTTCTGCGTCAATATCTGCTCCATAGCCAATCATTCGGTCGAGAACAGTTTCCCACTGGCTCGCGCTGAGTTTTTGCCTAAGGACGAAATCGAGATTGTGGTTGCCGTCAGCTTTTTCAACGATATATGCCTCCCAATCAGCGTCACTGAAATTATCATAGCCAGAAACAACTGGTTCAGGTTCAATTACAGCTTCAGTTTCAATTACTTCAAGCGGTTCTTCAACAATTTCGCTTACTACCGGCTCAGTCGGAGCTTGAATTTCCGGTATAACTGCCTCTTGCACGGTCTCGGTTGGCGTTGCTCCACAAGCACCGAGAATTAACACTGCGACCAAGCTCAGAACAATAAGAAGATATTTTTCCTTTTTCATTTTTCAACCTCTCAACTATCTGAATTGCATTTTAGTCCTAAGTGAGGTCAAGAACAAGGCGATGTTTAGACAAACCTTGTACATTTTAGGCTGCGAAATTTGAACGGATTAAAAATTTAGACTAAAAGGAAAAGATGAAAGCTTTGGCAGCAGTCTGAATATTCATTCTGTCTGCCTTTTGCTTTCATCTATCGCTAATGAACAATTCTTTATTCCCCCGCTAAGGGCATACCGGCTTGATACAATGCTTCAAAACCACCAAGAACCGGGTTTACTTGTTTGAATCCTGCTCGGAACATTAGATACGCCGCACGGGCGCTTGTGTTTTCATCCGGTCAGGTACAATAGGTGATATACCAAGCGTCCTTATCAAGCGTTTTCATCACCTCATCGAGGTCGGCCAGGGGCAATTTAATCGCTCCGTCAATATGGCTGACTTCAAATTGCCCATCCGTACGAGTGTCCAATAAGATGGCACCTTGCTCGTTTACTGCCCGAGCTGCCTCCTCACCGCTAATTCTCGGGACCTGATCTTGCGAGGTGTAAATTGGATTTCCGCTGATTTCTCGAACGCCTCGGTATACGAATACACCAACCACTAAAACCGCAACCGCCAATATAATCCAAATTGGGCTTAGTTTTTTCTTATTCATATTCGCCGGAAGTTTTCTCTTTGCCATCGTCACCTCTTTAAGAGTTTTTCTGATTATCACACAGGTGGACATCAGCGCTTCATTTATGTAGAAGCCTTATCCAAGCTTTTAGCGAAATTAATCAATTCTTGTTATCGACTTTTTTGGGGATTGATATTTGACATATCCTTTTTTATGAAATGTATACCATATACTGACTCTCGCACAACGCAACTTTTTTCTTGCCGAATCTCCCCAGCAACTCCCGAGCTTAGTTGACAATCAAGCAGGAGGGTGTTCTCATGCCTCTCACTTGAAGATGGATGCCGTCAAACAATCTCTCAAAGCCTAAACCCTGCAACCGGCGAGAAGAGGTCCAATCAAAAAATCCGTACAGACAAAGGCGAAGCCTTGTCCGTACGGATTTACAATTATATTTTACCGATAGATTACAAACGGAACGCCACCAACAGCAGCCCGTTCATCGCTCCTAAAACCGACATCAGCAAGTTTTGAATCTACAAAGCGCCTTTGACAATTCCAACAAAATCTTCCGCTTTCAAACTTGCACCGCCAATCAAACCGCCGTCAATGTCAGATTGACCAAAGAGTTCGGCTGCGTTGGAGGGTTTTACCGATCCGCCATACAAAATTCGAATCGCATTGCCGATTTCTTCACCAAACATTTCACGTAAAATCGGGCGGATAATATCTTTATGGACTGAGTTTGCTTGTTCGGGAGTGGCGGTTTTACCGGTCCCGATTGCCCAAACCGGTTCATAAGCAAGCACAATTTTGACTGCTTCTTCCCTGCTCAAGCCTTTCAAGCCTTCACGGACCATTCTACCGACAACTTCCCCGGTCAAACCGGCTTCGTTTTCTTCGAGGGTTTCGCCAATACAAACAATCGGCTGCAAATCTGAACCCAAGGCAGCAAAAATTTTCTTATTGACAGTTTCGTCGCTCTCGCCAAACATGGCACGGCGTTCAGAATGTCCAATAATGACATAGCCACAAATTTCTTTCAGCATAGGGGCAGAAACTTCACCGGTATAGGCACCGCTGCCTTCCCAATGCAAGTTTTGAGCGCCAACTTTTATTTTGCTATCTTTTAACATTTCAAAAGCCAGTGATAAATCTACAAACGGAGGACAAACCACCAAATCGACATTGTCAAATTCTGTCAGAAGGGGCTTCAGTTCAGTCAGAAGTGTGGCAGTTTCGGAGAGTGTTTTGTTCATCTTCCAATTACCGGCAACCATTGCTTTACGAGCTTTCATTTTCTCACCTCTTTATTTTTGATACTTCTATTTTAACACGAAGGGACGGCCTTTCGACCGTCCCATGTAAACATTATTTGGAGGAAAATGCTTACTGTGTTCTCTGAATACGAGGGTTCAACCACAAAGCACGATTATTGGTTATAGAACCGTTATTCCATACGACTAAGTTGAAAGTAACTTTCCTGCCTGCCAGGAAGGACAGATCAGCATCAATGGTTGTCCAATTTCCATCAAAAGTTTCATTCCAGGAGCCTAAACTTGTTGTATTAATGCCATCATATCCGTAGTAGATTTCAAATTTGACGGAACAATCGGCAGCTCCACCTTCACACATCAAAGCTGCCTGGAATCGATCACCATTTTTGATATCAATCGCGGGATATACGCCTTGAATATAACCGTCGAAGGTACGATTCGGACGCGTGAGCAAGCCAATTTCGTTTTCTATGACACCGTTTTCACGAATTGGCGCCCCTTTTACGACGACATGACCACTGTCAACGTCTTTTTCATTCCCGGGGCATCTTAAAGTCTCACGGAGGCTGTTTGTCCATTTTGCAGTACAAGCACTGTCGGCAAAGCTATAAACAACACCTGTGCTGTTGATGGTTTCTATGTCTGCCCAGAAATTCAGTTTAGAGTCAGAACCCAAGCCAAAAGAGACACCATTACTGGATCTGAGCTGCCATTCTGAACGATATCTTCCGGGAGAGTAAGGAGCAACCATGGGAACACTGATATCAACCGTTTCGCCCGGTTGGACAGCCTTGGGGATATCGTAAACTGAATTAGCCCCCATCTGATCGCCTTTTACGAATATGATATCAAATTGGGTGTCCCAAACACAGGTTCCGCTGTTTTGTAAACGCCAAATTTTGGTGAAATTCTGCCCGCCGCTCAATTTAGTTCCGTCGGGAATGGTAATATCACTGATAAAAGCGATTTGTAAACAAGGTTTGGGAGTCGGGGTTGGCGGAACAGCCGTATTTGTGGGAAGGACGATCGTTGGAGGAACCGCAGTCTTGGCAGGGACGGTAATTGCAACTGTCGGCACTACCGGTTCTTGAGTGGTGCCGGGAATCTGGTTGATATTTGTCGGATCAACAGTCGCTTCCGGAGCCTGTGTTTGCAATGTTGCAACCTGAGCGACCAGGGTGTTGTAATAATCTTGCGTCGCCTGAGCTTGCAAGGTTTGCATTGCTGATTCTACCGGGTCACCTTTAGTTTCGGATGGCACAAATGCAGTACAAGCTCCGACCAACAAAATTACGACCAACGATATACTCAGCAGGCTAAAAATTCTTGATTTGTTTGATTTCTTAGTCTCCATTTTTAAACTCCTTTGGAATGATGACTTCCTTAATTAATAAGACGTTTAATATAATAGATAAGTTCCCGCTAAATTACTACTTTATGTACACAAGATCATAGATCAGGGTCAAAACCTGAGGGAAAGCTCCAACTACTAACTTTTACTCATTCACTACATTTATCCGGACGCCGAGAGCTAATTCTTGTCTTTCGCCAAAACCGAAGCTGTTGCCGTAGGGCGAATGAATTAGCCAATAACTATAATAAATTCCAAAAGTTTGGGGGGCTGTTAATTCAATTGAAATTTCAGCGATTTGTCCGGGTTCGATTGTTTGTGTAAAAGGAACTGCATTTTTCACCCCGAAATGATAACCGCCTGAATTAATCAAACTGAACTGCGTCGTCCATGTACAATTTCCGGCATTCCGAACCGTCCAGGTTTTTGTGAATTTCCTGCCGGGTCTCATTTTTGTTTCCGGAGGAATGGTTTTATCACCGAGGAACTCCAGATTATAACAACCCGCTTGATTTTGCTCCCCTATCGGAGTAATCGTCATTGTCAGAGGGTCAAAAAGCAATGGCTCGGCCTCATCAGGAGATGGCGTTGGTGTCTCAGGAGGCGGACAAGTCGGACAAACCTCACAGACGGCCTGATCTTCCAATGTGGCAATTCTAGCCATAATGGTTTCAATCGCTGTTTGTGTGGAAATTGCACTGCGCGTTCCAATAATTTGTGAAGCCAGTTCTTCTTCGGTAATCGTTGGTTGAACATATGGATTACAAGCTACAATAGCCAGACTCAGCAGAGTAAGTAGTAATAAAGTGACAATTAATGCTTTGTTTTTCATAAATTCCCATGCCTTATAGATTGTTAACTATATGCATTAAGCTATTCTATCATTTTTATCCATCTCTGTAATTTAAATATAGAGACTTTGTCTGCCTTTCAAAAGTCCATAATCCAAGATATAAGAAAAGGATCATCATTAATTATAGCATTGAACGAGTTGGCATAAGGGGCTGAGGTTTTGCCAGTTTTCAAGATTGTGAAACTCGCTTTGGAGACAGCACATGGTTTACATTTGATGACCGGAGTGCTGAGAGCAGGACTTTCTTTCGTTTACGATAATGTTCATCAATTCAATCCGCCATCGGAAAAAAGCAAACCACTCGCTGTCCATTGTCTTTGTAAAATTTTTCTTCATTTAATGTAAAATCAAACTATCAGATAAACCAAACCGGAGGTTGGCATGGCAGACAAAAAACTCAAGACAAACCAAAATTTATCAGACAATTCAGATCGTTTTCTTTGGTGGAAGCATGGGATCATCTATCAAATTTATCCGCGTTCATTTCAAGATACAAACAATGATGGGATTGGCGACATCAATGGCATAATTCAACACCTCGATTACCTTCAAGCTCTCGGCGTAGATGGTATCTGGCTTTCGCCGATCAATCCCTCGCCCGATGTTGATTTTGGCTATGACGTTGCTGATTATCACACAATCGACCCAAAATTTGGCAATTTGCAAGATTTTGACCGCTTGCTAAAAGAAGCTCACAAACGCGATTTGCATATCATCATGGATCTCGTTCTCAGCCATTCTTCCGATCAGCATCGCTGGTTCCAGGAATCGCGAAAATCCAAAGACAATCCTTATCACGACTGGTACATCTGGCGCGATCCTGCCCCGGGTGGTGGCGTTCCAAACAACTGGCAATCAACCTTCGGCGGTGGTGCCTGGGAATATGATCAAAATCTCGACCAGTATTATTATCATATGTTCACCAAAGAACAGCCCGATTTCAATTGGCACAATCCCGAAGTCCGCACTGCTCTTTTGGACGTTTTCCGCTATTGGCTGGATAAGGGTGTCGATGGCTTCCGCCTGGATGTTTTTAACAATTATTTTCAAGACCAGGAATTTCGCAACAATCCCAAGAGCGAAGGCTTTGGGATTCGCAGACTTGTTCATAAATTTGACGCCCAAAATCATCTTTACGACACAAATCAACCCGAAATGATTGGCGTTGTTGAGGAAATACGCGAAATCATGGACAGCTACCAGGATCGCTACGTTGTCGGTGAAACTTTTGCTGTCGATTCTGCCGAAGCCCGCCGATATATCGGACCAAAACGTTTCCATGCCGGCTTTGACTATCGCTTTTGTAAATCGCCCTTCAAAGCGCGCGCCTACGGGCAAGCAATTCAATATTGGGATGCCCTTCACGGAGATGAAGCCTGGCCCAACTATTTCTTCAATAATCACGACACCCCTCGCTCAACTAGCCGTTTTGCTCATGGCGAAAGCGATGCCATCCCCAAGTTGTTATTAGCAATGCAGCTTACGCTTCGTGGAACGCCTTACCTCTATTATGGCGAAGAAATCGGTATGCGCGATGTCAGCCTGAGCCGTTCTCAAATTCAAGATCCGGTCGGAAAGCGTTATTGGCCCTTCGTGAAAGGCCGGGATGCATGCCGCTCTCCAATGCAATGGAACGCAAGACCAAACGCCGGTTTCACCGCTGGCAATCCCTGGCTGCCCGTTACCAGAGATTATAAGGTGCGCAATGTCGACTCTCAGCTTAACCAAGCTTCTTCAACGCTCAGTTTTTACAAAGACTTAATCAAACTTCGTAAAGAACACCCGGCTTTGTATGCAGGCAAAATTAATTTGATTGATAACGAAAATGAAGATTTACTCGTTTATGAGCGGATTGAAGGCTCCGAACGAATGCTGATTGTCCTCAATTTTTCTCGGCGAACTCAAACGCACCAGTTACCTGTTGAAAATTACAATCAATGGGAATTGTTGTTCACCGGCAACGAGGCAATCACCAGCCAAATGTCGGAAAATGAGCTAAACCTGCCCGCTTATGGCTTCGCAATTCTCATTTCGAGGTCAGAATAGGAGAACAAGCTGGAAGAAAAGCCATTTGCTGACTTCAACATGTCTCCTTGGGTCAGAGCCGATGAAACGGCTTCGCTTTTTACGCGCGCAATGCCTTTGGAGCGTTATTTCCCTCCATATCAAGAGGGAATGGTCAGAAATTGGTTATCTTCTTACGCTAATCCGGGAGATTATTTACTCGATCCTTTTGGGCAAAACCCATACACAAGCCTCGAACTGGCGAGGGCTGGCTTCCGCGTTCTGGTTTCAGCCAATAACCCCATCGCCGCCTTCGTTCTGCGCGTTTTAGCCTCTGCACCAAGTGCGGTATTGATCAATTCCGCCTTATCGCAGTTAATCCAAAACCAAATGCGTGATGGTTCGACAATCGAAGAGGCGATAATGCGTCTCTACAATTTCCCTTGCCCCAATCCGGATTGTAGCGGAGTTTTCGAAGTTGAGAGCTTCATCTGGGCAGAAAACGCGCAAAAGCCACATTTAGCAATTGGTAGCTGTTCGGAATGCGACCTCCAAGGTGAGATTGAACTTACACAATCAATTCAGGAAGCTTTGCTTGGAACACCTTCTTATCCCCTGACCCGTTCTCAAATTTTAGAAAAAGTTGCCGGGCAAGATCTCAACTTTCGCCGAGTGATGGAAGAAGTAATTTCCTTTTATACACCAAGAGCTTTGGTTTCCTTGAACCTGCTGCTCACAAAAATTGAGAGCAGCCGACTTAACCCGGAGCAAGAAAACCTTCTCAAAGCGCTTTGGCTGACAGCGGCTGATCAGAGCAACCAACTTTGGGCTTATCCAATCGGAAAAAATCGCCCCAAACAGTTGCTTCGTCCGCCACAGTTTCAAGAAATGAATGTTTGGAAAGCCTTTATTCGATCGGTGAAACTTTGGCAATCAGAAAGCGAAGAGGTGAAATGTCGCGAATGGCCCAAACGGCTTCCCCCTGGTGGTGGGATCACACTCTTTGAGGGCCGTTTGCGAGAATTGCCTAAGCTACCCGAAGCCGGTCTGATTAAAGCCGTCCAAACTTCAATCCCGAGGAGGAACCAAGCCTGGTGGAACCTTTCAGGTTTGTGGAGCGGCTGGTTGTGGGGAAAAGAAGGGGTAAAAACCATCAAAAACAGTTTACTCAAACAACGCTATGACTGGACTTGGCACAGCCATGCCCTCAAAAAAGTTTTGTCTTTGCTCCCCAACTTGATTTCACAAAATACGCCCGTATTGTTGATGACCGGTGAACTGGACAGCCTCTACCTGCTCGCAGCAATGCTGGGTCCCAATAACGCCGGTCTGAAACTGGAATCGCTAAGCCTGGATGGGGAAATGGAGACCTTGCAATCTTGTTGGAAGCTTCCCACAATCACCAAAGCCTCTTTGAACACTCGACCGCCCGACCGCTCCATTCAAGATAGTGGAGCTGCCTTTCTCAATCAACTTGGCGAACCCAGTCACTGGCTTCGGCTCTTCACTTATTCTCTCGCAGACCAAATTAGTCTGGTCAAGTTAAACGACCGTCCGCGCGAAGGCGAGATGCTTAAAGAAATCGCCGGAGACTTTGCCAAAGCCCTCAACGATTTTAGCGTTTTCCAACGTTTCAACCCCGGCAGTTCTCCCGAGAGCGGTTTCTATTGGATGGCAAAACCTGCCGATGACACAGCCGGATTGGCAGACCGGGCAGAAGAAATCATTCTTCGCAGTTTGCAAAGCCACACTGAATTGTCCCAGCAAGAAATTTTTGCCCGCCTTTATGAAAAACTGCCCGGAATGCTCACACCATCCGATGAACTCGTCCAGAATATCCTTGAATCCTATGCCAAAGCGGAACAAAGGGAAAAGGCAACTTTCTATTGTTTAAATGAAAGGGAGACTGAAATAAAACGAGAGGAAGATTTGAGCGAAATGCAAGAACTGCTCTTGTCCCTGGCAAAAAAGATTTCTTTTCAAGTTGAACAGCTACCGGAGAGGCTTAGCTGGCTCAACCGTGATGGTTCGGTGCTCTTCAGTTTCTTCCCAATCGCCACTGCGGAAATCTCCCAACTAATAAAGCTTAATCAAAAATTGACTGGTCAGAAATTTATCATCCTGCCGGCAAGTCGCTCTAACCTGATATCGTATAAACTAAAGCGCGATTCTAATCTGCGCATGCTCAAAGGCGAAAACTGGCATTTTGTCAAATTCCGTCAAATTCGCAACCTTGCTGCCAACCTTAACCTCAGCCGTGAAAATTTCATCAAGCTCATCATGGAAGACCCTCCGGAATTCCAAAGCTCACAATTAAGCCTTTTTTAAATCAATGCTTGAATATATTCTTCACCAAAGGGCTATGCTTTTACAACGCCTTTCCAAAGGACTTGCCCTGAATGAAAAGTCCGTCCTATTCCTAATTAGCCAATAATTTGGCATTCTTATGCCTAAATTGAAGGTCGACTCTCATTAAAAAGCCAACCTTCCTGTTTTGAAATTAAGGCGTTACACATCGAAAACCGACATTGTAATATCGGTAAAGCGGATTTTGTTTGGAGCGATGAGCTGAGCGAATAAAAGTAGCCTCGTAATACCAACAGCCACCACGAATTGTCCTAAATTGACCGGCTGTCGGGCCAGTCGGATTGTCGGTATCATCAGGCCTGTAACTATCCGCATACCAATCCATCGTCCATTCCCAAACATTGCCTGCCATATCCATGGCACCATAAGGACTGACGTTTTGACTATATGAGCCAACCGGCATTGTATCGCCTTCAAATTTATTGTAATTTGCCTTGGTCTTGTTTGGTTCAAAGTCTCCCCATGGATATCTTCTGCCATCAGTTCCACGGGCTGCTTTTTCCCATTGGGCCTCGGTAGGTAAATCACCGCCAACCCACTGGCAATAATCTCTAGCTTCATACCAATTAAGGTTTATCACCGGATGATTCGTATAAACAGGATTGTCATAATAGTGTTCCCTGGTGTTTGAAGTATTGTCACCGCCAAATTGACAGGCTCCTTCAGAAACGCATTTTCGGTATTGCCCATTAGTAACTTCATATTTATCAATATAGAAGCCGTCAACATCGACCGTCCTCACCGGTTTGGTATAGGTCAATTCAGTTGTACCCATTTCAAAGCTGCCTCCGGGCACGTAAAGAATTTCCATCCCGTCTCTTTCCCGTACGCCTTTTGATCCACTTGCCGGTTCTCTCTTTTCTTCTGATTTCGCTTCTTCAGGCTGCTCAGAAGATGGAACGTTTGTTGCTTGGCTGATAATTTCAGCCGGAGGATCTTGAGAAACTTCGGACGATTGAACTGGGTTTTCTGCCGGAGACTCCGGAATAACCGTGAGGTTTTCATCATTTTTTGGGGCCTCATTGTTCGGCGAGATTTCCTCAACTACGTCATTTATAGCCTGGTTTATCTCATCGGTGGGTGCTTCGATTGTCACGTTAATGCAAGCAGAAACTACTAATAATACAATTATTGCTGAAAAAATAAATCGAATTTTTTTCATTCTACCCTCTCTTTTGTGATCCTATGTTCAAATGAACTTCAACTAACTATCTTTTCCCATCATCCCGCATCTACACTTATTACATATTTTTGTAGGGCGAGGTTGAAAGGGCTTCGAACATTGAAATTGGCTTACTTTGCGCCCTTTCAACCCGCCTGCCCAACGAACCCTAAACTGCAATTAACTTTTTTTCCCATCTTTTCTCCGTTTCGAAAAATTTTTATATATGAAATATTTTCCGATAACGAAATGAAGAGGATAAAGTGGGCGCAAGAGGATTCAAACTCCAAACCTGTGCGCAGCACCCTCTGGGCTCGGATGTGAACCATCCTTTTGTCCCTATTCAAAAATGGGCGCCAGAGAGCTCAAACCTTCAAACCTGTGCGCAGCCCCCTCTGGGCTCGGATGTGAACCATCCTTTTGTCCCTATTCAAAAATGGGCGCAAGAGGACTCGAACCTCCGAACCTCACGGATGTGAACCGTGCGCTCTAACCAGCTGAGCTATGCGCCCTGAAACGTTAAGAAAATTATAGCAAAGCCCCTCGTTTTTGTCCAACAATTAAATGTCGATTTTTATAAAACAAGATTGAATGTTAAAGAAGCTTCAGTAACATTATCAGTTGAACTAACGGTGTCCGTTCGATAACATTATCATTTGACTTGACACAACAATTCCTTTGGAATGTTTCCCACCTCCCCATTTCCTGCTTTCCTGTTATACTCATATCAGAAAGTTGATTGTGAAACTTTTCATAAACAAAGCCCTAAAGGAGAAAATATGGGAATCCAATTATCTTTAACCGCAGAATGTACCGATAAATTCAGAGTCGTAACCCAAGTAATGGGGCACGAATATGTCATGGACGAACCTGTCGAAGCAGGTGGCGATGACACCGGTGCCGTTCCCGGTGCTATGCTGATGGTTGCACTTGCAGGATGCAAGGCAATGGTCGCACGCATGTATCTTGATAAGCACAACCTTCCTGTGCGCAATATCGAAATCAAGCTTAATTCTGATTTCGACCAAAAAGGAAGCGACTTCGCCCTCACTATGGACACAGACGTGGTCATTGATGGCGACCTGACCGAAGATCAACTGGCAAGCCTCACTCGCTATGTCAACACTCAATGCCCTGTTCAAAAAATCCTTGAACAAGCAAACACTCTTCAAACCACCGTCCGCTTGAAGTAAACACTTCAAGCTTGCGTAAAATGAATTATCCGTGCGGATACTCGTCTGCACGGATTTTTTGTTTTCCGTTTCCTTTTTCCTGTTTCCTTTTTTCTTTCCCCTGACCCCCGTCCCCTAACCCCTGACTGATGGTGTAAAATTATCCCATCGAGAGGCAACTATGGAAAATCAAATCCTAAAATTTGAAAAATTGGTTTACGGAGGCGATTGCCTCGGCAGGCTCCCCGATGGACGAGCTGTTTTCGCCCCTTTCATCCTCCCCGGCGAAGTCGCCGAAGTCGAAATCAGCGAAGAAAAAGATCGTTACCTCCGCGCCCGCTTGGTCAAAATTCTCGAAGCTTCCCCTGATCGAATCGAAGCCCCCTGCCCATACTTCACCCAGTGCGGTGGCTGCCACTACCAACACCTCGACTATGCGCAACAACTCGCAACCAAAAAAGAACTCCTGATTGACCAACTTCAGCGCATCGGAAAGTTCCAAAACCTGCCCGATTTTCATATCAGCCCCTCGAAACTCCCCTTTGCTTACCGCAATCAAATCCAGCTCCACCCCGTCCTGCCGGAGCAAATTGATCATGAAAATCAAGAGGAACCCCTTCTCGCCTTAGGCTTCAAACGCGCCTCATCAAACGACACGATTCCAATCACAAAATGCCTGCTTGCACCGGACGATATAAACACCCTGCTCAGTCAAATTGAACTCGAAGCTGATTCCGGCATCACTCGCCTGGCTATGCGCATCGACAGCGACGGCGAACTGATGCTCGTTTTCGAAGGAGATGGCGACCAGGCTCCCGATCTTTCCTTTGAGTTGCCAATTTCTTCCACCTTCCTCTATCCGGACGGCGAAAGCCTCAACCTGAGCGGAAATGACGCCCTGATTTACGAGGTCATGGGCAAAGAATTTTTGGTTTCGCCCGAATCATTCTTTCAGGTCAATCTGAATGTCGCCGAAGAGATGTTGCGCTATGTTCTCAGCTTGCTAAATGGGCAAAGCGGGCTCAATATTCTCGAACTTTACAGCGGTGTGGGCTTGTTTAGCCGCTTCCTTGCCCCCCTGGCAAAGCAACTGACCGCCATCGAAGCCTCGCCCTCAGCTTGCTTTGATTTTGTCAGCAATTTGGAAGAATTCGAGAACGTCAGCCTCTATGAAGGTCCCGTTGAAAGCCTTTTGCCGGAATTGATTGGGCAAATCGAAAGCCCCGATCTTGTCTTGCTCGACCCACCCCGCGCCGGTTTGCATGTCAAAGCCCGCCAGGCATTGCTCAAGCTTAGCCCGAAGCAAATCATCTATATCTCTTGCGACCCCTCAACCCTCGCCCGCGACCTCAAAGCCCTGCACGAATCCGGCTACCAACTGGACGCGCTCCAGGCTTTCGACATGTTCCCCCAAACCGCCCATGTCGAGACGGTGGTATTGATGTCAAAAACCAAAGAATAAAGGGCAAGAAAAGCCTTGTTTTACGGGCTTTGTCGAAAACGAAGAATTTTGACAATAAAATGAGTGCAAATCTGAAATTTGGCACTCCGTAGAAAGATATCCAAAGTAGCAATTATAGATAGCTTGTCCATAGTTTAGGCTCTAATTTAGAGGTCAGAGTAAAAAGGTGCTTAGTGTGTGGGCGATTTGGATGTTTCTTCGAAAAATTTTGAGGATGTTGTGTGATTAAGGTGGTAATTTTATTAAAAGCGTTATAATCTATTTATTAAACATTACTACGCAGGCTATGTGTATGGAAAGAAAAATATAGAACAAAGGACGGATAGGTAATGCAATGAGCAGCTTCAAAGATTTACGTATTGTCGACAATTTTTATCAGACATCAGCTTTTTTCCCTATGCCAACAGTATTGGTGGGGACTCTTACCAGTGATGGCACAACAAGCCTTGGACCATATTCACTGGTACAGCCCTATTACATTGCAGGCAAAGACTATTATGCAATGTTGCTATGCTGCCGCAACTCATCGAACACCGCGCAGCATCTTTTAGCAAGGGGCAAGTGTAGTTTGAACTTCTTCCCCGATGATAAGAAGATGTTCAAAGAAGCAGTCAGACTGGGATGGCCCGGGGATACCCCGGAGGAAAAAATGAAAGACTGTAAGTTCACTTTAGAGGATGGCTTGATGACAAAAGAACATCCCGATGACGTCTTCCCTAAAGTAGTTGCAGAGAGTTTTCAAGTTTTTGAGTGCACCTGGATGAGCGAACTTGACGGTGCATCTGCCGACAAGCCAGGGCAGTTAGACGGTTATCCGCCACCCTATCGTGACTTCAATGGAATTACCAGTGAGTTTGGCGCACATTTTATTCTGCGGGTAGATAAGATTTTGATGAAAGAAAGATATCATAACGCCATTATCAATGGTGTAACAGCATGGGATTTTCCGCGTGTTCCCGTTGATTATGGATATCGTGACTCCAAATACTTTTGGTATACTCAATTTAAAAGACCACGATCTGAAATTTTGCCTATGCGCGAGGGTTCAATTGCTTCAGTGCGTTATGCAGCTGACCGAATTGATCCTGATATACGCTTTACCGATGAGGCATGTGCTAAGCTGGTAAAGGTTCCACGGATATTTTTGAATACTGTTCTAAAGGCTTGTGTTACCTGGGCGAAAGAAAATGGCGTTGATCTGATCACCGCAGAGCATATGGATATAATCAACGACAAACGTGCCAAAGAAAAGAAATAAGTGAATATCGGGGCGGCCCTGAACCAATCCGGCTTGGTCTTGCTCGACCCACCCCGCGCCGGTTTGCATGTCAAAGCCCGAAGCAAATCATCTATATCTCCTGCGACCCCTCCACCCTGTCCTGCGGCATCGTTATGCTCTTTGTACTTCTTGTTTTGCTAAAACACTAAAAGCTCAAGCGCAACCTTACGGACATAAGTTAGAATTTCACCTGCAGACCATTTTGCCTCCAGCCACCCCCAAGGACTCTCAATTGAAAAAAGACAAATGGCAAACCTATACTGACTACTTTATCAACGCAATAGGACATTTCTATCTTGCCTTAACAGAAAATGTGAACACCGATTCTTCTTTTTAGAAATTCACTATGTATGATTTACTTAGCAATGATTCTAAACAAATCAGAGTTCGCGATATATCCGAAGCGTTTGCCGTAGTTTCCAATATAGGACGTTGCATAGGCTAAGAGGCGAAGATAGGCATCTGCTTCAGTTGGAACAATACGCATCTCATAATCGTACTCAGAAACCCGTGTTATTAGAGCAAGGTCGTTTTCTTTGGCTTTTTTAGTGTATTTAAACGCTCCTGTTCCCAAACGAAAATCCAAATTGTTATCTGCCTCAAAGGTTACTCTTGCTTCTTGTACTAAATTCAAATCAATGTAATTCATGTTGATGGTAGATGAATAGGTGTTTTTTACGCCTCTGGTATTCTTCTCGGTTAATGCAGGGAAAAAGTCAAACGTGCCCTTGCTCAGCCAAAAGTACTGTGTTCCTAAACTTGCTCTGTTTCCTGGCTCTGCTTGGATACGAGCTGTATCCGAATGGCTTAAGGTAATTACCATCGTGACTTCCTGAGATTCATCAATCTTTGTTGTGCCATGAACTTCGTCATACAGTAATGTCCACGCAGGGTCATCCTTTACTGAAACGTCATCAACGTCAATCTGATGAATATCCCATTTTTGCTCAGAAATACTTTGAACAAATTCTACCCAAGAAAAATTCATCTCTTGAATATGTTCTTTTTTGACTCGTATTGCGGCTTCTGCATTTTGAGACATGCCAGGTCCAGTGAAATTACCGGAAGTGACTACCAATTCCTCGTCATTTGGTGTTTTGTATCCATAGCATTTTGCGTGTAGAAGCCGTTTTCGGTTCACAACGTTAACCTCTGCGCCACATTTCAAAAGGGCTTCTACCACTTGAATGCTACTCAATCTCTGTGCTGTACTTCCACCAATATACGCAACAATCCTTCCTCCGTTTTGGACATGGCGGGTAAAATATGGATAGAAACGAACACCGCCATTATAGTTGGCAAATCCTGAAACAATATAAAGGCTTCCAGCACCTACTGTATGATCCTTTATCCACATGTTATCCAGAAGCTTAAGCAATGTGGAAGCACCCCCGGTATGATATACTTCTGGTTGTAATAAGAATTCCATTCGTTCCCTCCTTATATATTTCTCAAAATGACTAAGGTTTCTCTGTTTATTGCGTTTTTTGCGTTCAAGCCATATCGCTTGTAAGTTTGCAAAGGAAAAAGTTCTTCAGCGTCCCAGCCGCAATGCTGAGCAAGTATTGCAAGAAGATAAGGAGTCTCAATGCTGTACTCTGTTTCCCCCAGGGTTGTTTTATTGTGACCCACAACCAATCCATACAAGCCAGTTGGCTTCATCATGGATTTTACGTTGATGAACATAGCTTTCATTTCCGTAAAGTATTTATAGACAAGAGTCGGAACTGCCTGCTTGCGGAAGCCATCTTTTTCATTTAGCGACTCATTCATGGAGTGGACAAGCGCATAGATTTCCTCTGGCAAATCACTGGTGTTTCCGGAAATTTCACTCGCCCATTTGGTCTTCTCACTTTTCAACAACTCACGGCTACCAATAAGACTTGCATCCAGCTTTCCAATCTCTGAAGCACTACATAATCCAAGCCAAACCAAACTGATTCTCTGAGTATCAATATATGGCAATGCAGTTACATAAGGGGGGCTTGTAATTGCAACATCGAACTTAATATTTTCAAAAGGATTATCGCATTTGATGTCGCAATTTATGGCGCAATTCCTTGAGAAGAAGGACCTGCCCTCGATGGCCTGTATTTGCTCAATTTTTTTCAAATACTTGGAAATATTTTGAGTATATGCCTCTAAAAACTCTGTCTCAGGGAAGGGTGATTTTCGACGTCTAATTCTCAAATCCGAAGGTTCCTGGTAAGAATAATCGCGAATAAGGTCACTGGCAACCACGAGAAAGAAATCTCGGATGGTCGGATCGTCGTGTTCGACTTCTTTGCGAATATATTCCAACAGACACAGAGTATCTTTTGGAATCCAATTATCCAAATACTTGAGCCGTTCATCATCTGTGATCTTAATTAGCATTGATTGAGGCTGTGCTCGTTTTAACTCATTCAAACGAATACATGCTTTTTCGACATTCATCCTCAATGCTGCAACTTTAGTATTTGCAATAAAACACGCAAGAGGGTTTATATCAACTCCATATGCTTCAATCCCTGCATGAGCGCACTCCAAAATGGTCGTACCACTCCCATTGAATGGATCTAAAACCACTTCCCCCCCCTTAACACCAAACACATTTGCAATAGCATGTACAATTTGAGGGTTAAACTTACCCTTATACTCATGCATACCGTGTGTGGAATAGCGTGTATGCTGTTTAGCAACTCGCAAGGTGCCGTCCTTTTCATATAAGCCTTGACGGGTAGGGTAGCTGATATTGTCAATACTATATGCGCAATAGAATGTGAGTTCTTTTATGCGATCAATGTTTATGTTTTCGCCAGAAATAATTGTGCTATGTTTAGTGTCGGACAACACCGCAACCTCTGGTAGCAATACCTTTAGTTCTCGCATCTGAAGAATTTTTTCATATGACATATACAAATATGGAAATTTAAGCAATTCGATTTGCATATCAAACTAGTCCTTCCTAAAAACAAGGATATTCTCAGTCTTA
>Ga0265295_1002537_pt1 | contig 28654 bp, 20 predicted proteins | sample Munlansysbiofilm_FD_192503 | JGI IMG/M metagenome (GOLD analysis project Ga0265295, IMG submission 192503) | Leachate microbial communities from a municipal landfill in Southern Ontario, Canada - Methane capture system biofilm | ecosystem: Engineered > Solid waste > Landfill > Unclassified ... | reverse complement strand
TATCCAAAGCAGGGTAGTTTATTAAACTGATAATTCCACCTATGGGAATCAGGCTCGCAATTCAGAGTTTTATCCCGCGTTGTAAACGTAATGTTTTTCTCCTTAAATTGTTTACCTGAATTTTCTAAAACCCGGATTTTATTTTTTAATTATCTTTTGAAATAATGCCACAACGTCATTTAAATTTATCCGTCCATCACCACTGAAGTCATACAATGAATGAGTGTCCCCTGATCTCACTTTGTTCATGTAAGTAACAACATCCTGAAGGTCAGCGCGACCATTCTGGTTCACATCCGTTGCAGCCGTAAGTGAATACCAGGATGCACTAGATGAAAGGGGCCTATAGTCAATATTTTCGCTATTGACTATATATGGGTCACTGCAGTACCCTTCCGGGTCAGAAGTGCACTGATCTGAATATCCCTGGTTTTCCTCATCTCCCCAATAATTACCGCCAGTTACTGATGAATTAAAGTCCGGCATTAATGTGCTACTCCACATGTTTTGCTTTGATTCGCCTGAAATTTCACAGTTTTTTCCATTTTTAAAAATGTTTCCGGTAATACTATTCTGATTCCCCTGCACGAGTAAAAGGCCACGGGCCTGATTAAATGAGAACGTATTATCAATAACCTTTGAGTCGTTCGTGCGGAGAATCAGTCCAGTCCCGTCATTTTTGTTAAATGTATTATTATTAAGGTCTACCAGACCGGAAAGAATGACAGTCCCTGCAAAGGTGTTTTTAGTAAAACTATTATGAGAAAGATTGAGCTCCTCTGAATCTGAAACAAGCCCGGCATATGAACACTTTGAAAACTCAGAGCCAGTTATTGAGAGATTCTTGCACCCGCTTAATGTCATACCAGAAGGCATCCGGCTTTTTGGGCCAGTGATACTTGTTATTGAAAGTCTATTGGCTTGTCCATTGGTTGCATTCAGAAGATAGATACCTGAGGGACTGTCCTGCCCATATAAAGAATTCAGAGTGAAATTATGAGTATGTGAAAGATAGTAACCACTTACCAGATTTCTTTCAGCATGAAGCCGTGAACACATTATATTCGACGTGTTAAAATCTGCTTTAAGTCCTATTCCATTTTCAAGGAATGAAATGTCAGAGAGATCGATATTCTTACATCCGGCCAGGTAAACCCCGGCTCCATTTTTTGACAAGACGAGATCTGCAATGGAAATATCAGAGCAGTTGACTGCAATGACAGTTGCCGGATTTTCTTTCAGCCCGATAGACCGGTTATTAACGCCGTTCAGATAGATTAATGCCCGGGAATCAATAGTATTGGTTGGAGAAATCTGGTGATTCAGAAATGTTATGTCAGATGCTGAAATATCCAGCCCAATCCGGTTATTCGATATTTTATTTCCTGACAGAACCATGTCAGTGGTTTCACTTATACAAAGGCCCATGATTGCGGAAGAAATAGTGTTGCCAATAAGAGAGGGATGATAGATTGAATGCAATGAAATACCAGTATTTTTGTTTTTATTTATGTCACAATCACGAATTGTAGGATTCATACAATTGCTGATTGTGATGCCATCTCCTGAGTTACCAGTGATATCAGAATCTGTAATAGTAATAAAATCGCTTTCATATTCTCCCTTGATACCAAAACCAGGATTAGCTGCGATCTGGCATCCGGAAATAAATGCATTCGGGGAACCGGTAAGTATCATTCCGCCTGAATTAGTTTTTCCGGTTTTTCCATTTCCGGTGATGAAAGAATTTTTCAGAGTTATCTGTTTTGCATCCGAAACTTCAATCCCGTATCCTCCACTGATTTCATTTCTGTTATTTTTAATTTCACTATTGGTTACAAGAATGTCAGTAGAAGACGAAACAATCAGGCCTCCCCGATTATTTGAATTGAGTGTGACTGAATCTAAAAAAATTTCAGATGAGTTCCCGATTTTAAGGCCGGCATCATACTGCTGGAGCGTAATATTTTTAATGGTGATATTGAAAAGATCCACATCTGGTGAAAAAACATAAATTCCAACGGAACCGGGCACGAAATCTCCACAAATATTCTGTCCGAGGCCATCGAGTAGAACATCTGATGAAGTAATCTGAATTGCAGTCTCATTTATAATTGGAGACGCATTCAGAGAATACACTCCGGGTTTGTCAATAACTACAGGGAAATTTGTAATGGGCAGTCCAATTGAAGGAACTGATAATTCAACAATTTGATTTTCGCTATCAATTGCATTTGCATGTACGGGTGCATAACAAAGAAAGAATAATAGTATGAAATTGATAAGATATTGTTTCCATTTCAATCGAAAATTCGTACCTAACCCAATATCCATACTATACATATATTTCATCTTACATATATTTTGCAGATACAAAATTTTCCTTTTCAAAATATATATTAAAAAATGACATGATATTCGTAGGACAGAGATATGGTGAGTAATTATGACATTAATAAAATGGTCTGGTGATTTGAGTGTCAAGGTTGCTGAAATTGATGAACAGCATAAAAATTTGATCAATCTCATTAATTCTCTGCATGAAGCCATGCTTGCACGAAAAGGAAAGGAAGCATTAGCAGACACCCTGGATCAGCTGGCCGCATATACCGTGTACCACTTTTCAACTGAAGAAAAGTATATGCGCCAGTATAACTACATTGGCCTCGCTACCCATAAAAGAGAACATGATGCATTTGTTACGAAGATAGACTCTTTTATTACAGATTTTCATTCCAATAAACTCGGTTTATCAATAGAAATGGTGTCTTTTCTTCGTGACTGGGTTTCTACCCACATCAGGGGAACTGACAAGAAATATTCTGAAACATTTAATAAAAATGGTTTGGTATAGATCATGAACATTTTTTCAAACTGCTTTCGTATCACCTATATTGTTTAAAATCAATACGCTAGAGATGAATGAATTGCAGGAATGGTTTGCTTATTCTTCATATCGTCCAGGGCAGGAAGAAATGCTCAGGAAAGCTGCGGAAACAGCTACATCCGGAGGCGTTCTTCTCATAGATGCTCCAACGGGATCTGGAAAGTCATCAGTTATTTCTGCATTATTAGCCGAAAGAAAAGAGCGTCAGGTGATTGTTGCGGTGCGGACAATATCCCAGCTTGCAACGTATACCCGTGAGTTAGAACTGATTCGGAAGAAACAACCACAGTTGAAATTTTCATATCTGGTAGGAAAGAACTCAATGTGCCCTCTGGGAGGAATGGGGGATACATACCGGAAATGTGAGTCAGTCAAAGGATTTTCAACGGCGCTTATTCGTGAACGAGCTGACAAAGGTTCACTTGATCCAAGTCGGGATAAACAAATTCTGGAGCAGATCCGGAGAAATGATCCGGATCACCCGATCATCTGCCCTTTTTTTATCAGAAGCAGAATTGCCGTGCAGAATGAAAAAGGATCTGGTTTTCGGCTCGCCCCTTCTGATAGTTGCAAGCGTCTTTCGTCACGTGTAATTCAGCGATCTATTCATCCGGACTCCTTAAAAGAATCATGTGAGGGATTGTGTCCGTATGAAATTATGACTCAGGCGTCTATGCAGGCTGATGTACTCATCTGTAATTATCATCATATCATGGATGAACAGATAAGAGAACAACTGTACCTGAATCTTCAGCGTGAACCATCAGAGATTCTGCTTCTCATTGATGAAGCCCACAATTGTGGAGATGTAATGCAGGACATCATGTCGGTCAGTCTTGATCACCGGTCCCTTGAGCAGGCTGATCATGATATTACATCAATCAAAAAGGATGTCAAAGATCTTGAAGCAATCAGACGGCTTATCCCGGGAATGAAAAAATTTCTTGATGGACTGCGGCGGTCAAGTGAGACTGAAGACTGGTTTGACCCTCAGATCTTTAGTAGAATGATCCTTCGGGAATCGTTTTATTCAACTATGGAAGAGGTAGTTGACGATTTTATGGATCTGGCTGAAAATATTAAGGAGGCGAATAGTAAAAAAGGAGATTTTCGAACCAGTGGGATTGAACGTCTGTCCGGTTTCCTGTACAGGTTGCATAATTCCGGGACTAACCCGGCGTACCTGACACTGTTTCGAAAAGACAATGAAAATATTTATCTTGAAGTCAGAAATATCGATCCATCTCCTGCTCTTTCAACTCTGGCCAGAGAACATTTTTGTTCAATATATATCTCCGGCACTCTGACTCCGCTGAGTAGTTACCAGCAGCTTTATTTCCGTGTTCTTCCGGAAGATTACCCGATAACTTTATTTTCTCTTCCCAATCATTTTCCCAGAAAAAACCGTATGCTGCTTACAACATCAGATATTACCTCAGCATTTTCTCAGCGCCAGTCTGAAGATAACACCAGACGGATGAACACATATATCCGTACCTTTTGCAATCTTCCCGGAAACCTTGGGGTCTGGTTTCCGTCATATCAGATGCTGGAAACAGTAACCAGGGAGGTTGAAATGCACATTGATGGCAGGGAAGTCTTTGTTGAACCCAGAGAAAGTAGTGAAGCGGGATTATTATTATCCCGTTTTATGAGTCTTCCGGGTATGGGGAAAAAGGGGATTTTATTTGCGGTGTGCGGGGGCAAGTTTTCAGAAGGATTAGATTACCGGGGAGAGATGCTGACTGGTGCCATGGTTATCGGTCTTCCCCTGGCTCCATGGAACCAGGTCAGGCAAATGATAATGCATTATTACACCCGTCAGTACGGCGAAGAAGGAAAATTTATTGCCTACACACTTCCTGCATTAAATAAAGTTCTTCAGGCTCTTGGAAGAGTCCTGCGAACTCCGGAAGACAGAGGTGTTCTGATAATCGGTGATAACCGCTTTTTAGATCCTTCAATAAAAGAGCGGTTACCTGCCTGGATGCAGGAAGAAATTCAGGAAGTAACAGTGCAGTCCTTACCTTCTCTTATATCGGGATGGAAATGATGGAAGGATCAATCAGGTTTGGACTCTGGTTTGTGTATATCAGATGGGATTCAGAAAATGTTGTAAGTGGGATTCGTTTTGTAAAACAGGAAGTTCTTGGCCCTGTCCCTGTTTCATTATCACGGTTCCTTGCCGGAAAGTCACTCAGTTTACATCCCCTTGTCAGTATTCATAAGCAGGATTCCGGGGTGTATGGGGATATTTATCAGGAGGTACTCCAGATACCCTATGGTGAAACCAGGACGTACAAGGAAATTGCAGAGCGTGTAGGGACTGGTGCAAGAGTTGTTGGAATGGCAATGAAAAGAAATATGACACCTATCCTGGTTCCATGCCACCGGGTTGTCTCGTCAAATGGCATAGGTGGTTATACTCCTGACATCTCCCTTAAACAGGATCTATTGGAACTTGAGTCACGGGTATCGAAAAAGCGGCAGAAATCAGATATTTCTGCAATGTAGTCAGACATGAATTCAGCACTTATTTTAGTTGGAGGACGGGCATCACGGGCAGATGGTTTTCCTAAACATCAGTTCAGATGTGGGGATAAAACCTTTTTAGAGATTCAAGTCAAAGAATTAGCTTCCTGCGCTGATGACATTCATATTGTTTGCAGAAATGCAACTCAAAAAGAAGACATCCCACATTTCAAAAATGTCTCTTACATTCAGGACATTCGTGAAGGGCGGGGACCAGCAGGTGGTATTCATTCTGGTGCCTGGCATGCCAGCGGAGCATATTTTTTTGTAACTGCCTGTGATATGCCTTTCCTTTCATGTAAAGTTGTTACCTTTCTTTTTAAACAGGCAGAAGGATTTGATGCGGCAGTTCCAATATGGGAGGATGGAAAATTTGAACCGTTATGCGCAGTATACCAGCGTGATGCGGTTCGAAAATATTATGAACAGAATGAAACCCGGCGTCTCTCCTCTCTTGTTCAGGGGATAAACACACATTATATTCCTGTCAATGAAATAAGATCAATAGATTCGGATTTAAAAATTTTTTGTAATGTAAATGATTTTGCGTCCCTTGAACAGATAAAAAAAGTTATACCAGGTTAATTCTCCCGGATATAATTGTTGCATACCGGTTTAGTTCACTGAGCGATATTGGGGGGACTGAATAGCTGGTAAGTTGTACGACATATAATCCCTGTCTGAATGCCACTCCGGTTTTCATAACTGATTCAAAGTTATATCCCTCATCACCGGCCATACTGGCAACCTGACTCTCTCCTGTATTCTTGTTTTTTGTCTGCGAATATCCGGCAGCAGCTTCAGTGGTTCCTGAATATTTACTAATCTCCTGTGTTAATTTTGACCCTGATGAATGCTGATTAAATACTGACGAATATTGAGAAGCGGTATGAGTAAGTTCCCCAGTCTGTTGCCATCCGGTTCCTAAATCAGAAATCTGAAGAAAAACTGGTGGCAGTAAACCGGATTTTATTTTTTGACCTTCAATTTGAGAACTTACATCGGTATATGCCTCAAAGGTTGATGAATTAACAGGAATTTTTAAGGCTATGTCTGCTGCGATAGCATCACCCATGAAATCAAACTGAAATTTGCCTGCCCTTCGAATTGCAGCGGTTTTGTTTGTCGGGGCGTATATTTTCCCATATCCTTCCCGCAGGATTTCCTGATTGGAATCGAGGTCATACACTCGCATTTCAAACCATGCATCCTGAGAAGGTCTGGTTTTGGTATAAATTATTGTTCCTTCCTTATCACCAGTCCTTTTATAGGCTTCCTGCGTGTCGGTGACCATTTTAGGATAAAATCCCAGATTTATATAAAGGGGTGGTGTAGTGATATCGTATGCATAAGCCGAGGCATTTTTCGCAAATGTCTGGTTTGTTATTTCGTAGATGGTGATGAAGTGCCGATCTGCAGTAACTACAGGCCTGCTATAGGGAAGATATGAAGTGGGGGTGTCAGATTGCAGTGCCTCATATTCGCGTGGTGCAACCTTTACAACTGAACCATTTTCTACATCAGGTAAATTAACCTCTGGTGCCCCCGATGTTGTTTGGCTTGTTTCCGGATCAGTAACCGGCCCTCCATTGGTTTGTGCCTGGTCAGGGCTGCTCTGGTTAGAGTCTTCTACCAGATCTTTCATGTCCCCTCCGCCATTTGATGCCAGTCCATACGCAGACGCATTCTCCTGCCCTGATGGCGGGGCCACTTCAACGCACCCGGTCAGCATAATTCCGGTTACCAGAGAAACGATAATAAGAGTGATTATTGTAAATCTTCTCTGAGACATATGTATCATTTGACCGCCTGAATTATGTACTTGACCATGGGATCACAAAGGAATGATGAACCTTGCGTGAAGTTCATATCGTACTAGATGCAATCTGGAAACACAGATGAAATATCTGAATTTCCGGATGTGGGGACCTTTTTATATTTTCGGTTTACTTCTGGTACTCTATATCATGTGGACCGTTGAAGAAATTCGCCCGCAGGGCCCTGCACTTTTTATCGGAAGTTTTCTGGTTCTGTTTCTTGTCGGTCTGAATTTTTACGTCATGTATAATGAAGTTAAAGCGCATGAAGAAAAAGGGGATAAAAACCGGGAACTTTCAGGTCTTGAACCAATTCCAAAGAAAAAAGGGTTTTTGAAAAGAGGTAATTAACTTTAATTCTTACACTGATTTTTGAAAAATTTTGAGCATTGGTTTGTAGGGCTTGAATAAATGCTCAACATCTTTTGACATGTATTCTGACATACCCATAATGTAATAGCCACTATTTCCAAGGCTGTCATGCATCAATTTTACCAGTTCTTTTTTCTGTTGTTCATTAAAATAAATGGTAACATTCCTACAGGAGACAACATCAAACATTCTGGCAACCGGAGCTCCTTTCATAAGATCATGGGGTTGAAATCGGACCATGTTTTTGATATGATCCCGAATCCGGAACTTACCATTATCTGTCTTATCAAAATGCCGGGAGATCTGGTTTTCACTTAAATTTTCCAAAGCATTTTTTTCATAAATACCTTCTTTCGCTCTTTTTAAGATCACTTCATCTATGTCGGTTGCAGTGATGATATTATTTAAAATGATTCCCGGTTTTGCCAGTTCATACAGCAGGATTCCATAGGTATATGGTTCTTCACCAGATGAACACCCGGCGCTCCAGATTTTTATTGATTTTTTATCACGTATAATTGCAGGGAAAATTTCTTTCCCTATAAGCCCAAAAACATCGGGGTCACGAAGAAACTTTGTTACATTAATAGTAAGGGCATTGCGAAGTTTTTCTTCCTCTTCAGGATGAGTTTTCAGGTATTGATGATATTCAACAAAGTTCTTGGACCTTGTAGAATTCATCCGTGACAGCAATCTTCTCTTGATATAATCCTGTTTATAACTGGTTAACTGAACATTCAGCCTTTTCTGGACATCAAGAATAAGTTCAGGAAGTCCTTTTTCACTTACCTGCGGTACATTTATCTGCGGAAAAACAGGGGGTATAATTTTTTTATCCATGATTATCAGTATCTATTTAAAAAAATTTCAAATATTAGTGGAACCCGCCAACCGGTTTAAGATTTCTTTCATATCCAGCCAGATGACGAGGTTATCTTCTTTTTCATCTCCATCCCGCTTTTCAATGAGATCATCATGTGTTACCTTGATGATCCCTTTAATTCTTGTCTGAATGCGGGTGTTGATCTCTTCTCCTAATGGGGTTACCTGCCTGACTCCAATCTCGGTAACACTGCGCACATTATCTACGATAATTCCAAGATGTTCTCCATGCGCTGCATCAGGGGGAACTATAATTATCTTCTGACCAGTTCTGTCTTTTTTAACTCGTTCGCCAAGCAGGATTCCGAGGTCAACAACATGGGTTACGTCCCCGCGAAGATTGATAATTCCTATAATATATGCTGGTGTTCTGGGAAGAGGAGTAATAGGGAGCATCTCCACAACTTCCCTGACCATCCCGATATCCATTGCATATCGTCCTCCGGATAGTTCAAACTCCACTATGTCAATCTGGTCAGACAGGGTATCAGAGAATGTGAGGGAAGTTTGTTTTTCAGACTGGTTCTCTCGAACTGTTGTAAGTTCTTTAGAGATATTATCTACTTGTGTTCGTAAATTGGTTATTGTCTCATATGCTTCTGTCTGATCAAAAATCCAGCTTTCACGCCGGCTTGGATCTGCAGGATTAACATGAATAAGAATCTGGTATGACTTAAGCCCGGCAGGGAATACTGATGAAAAAATCTGGGATGAACCTTCTTTGGACTGGACAGAATGTGAGAGGAGAATAGCAGAATATTCTGATATCTTATCATCAGATATTCCACTCCATAACCGGAATGCCTCATTTATTTCTCTGACTTCATTATCACAAATCAGGATGACCGGAACAGGCACAGAACCAATATCTAAATTTTTAATGGGGCTTGATTTCTTTTTTTCATATGTCTCTGCTGGCAGGATTTGAACATTCTCAATTTTTTCAGACTCATCCTTACAGACACGAGCAGCTCCGGATTCGACGGGTGGTTGGAGGACGAGGATGTATTGAGAGGAATCTAAAGAATTATTTGTAATCAAAAGGCCTGAATAACATTGAATACCATACGGCGATTCAATGCAGACTTTATCAGAAAGGACTTCTATTTCTTCCACGGAAGAACTAATATCAGGTATCTTTATTCCGATATCAGTAAGGTTCTGACCTTGCAATTGCTCTGCTGATACCCCAATTAATTCAGACAGACCTTCATTTGCAAGTATTATTTTTGATGATTTGTCGAATAATACAATTGGTGACGAGTTTAGATCAATCAAAGTTTTAATAAATGTATTAGACGACTTTGAAGATTGAAGTTCTGTTTCAATTGAAGATATCTCTGATTCTTCTTCATCAGGAAGCACTGTAATGAGCGTATATTTACGTTCTCCATCAATGAGAGGAGTGAGTGCAGTCCATACCTGAAGGCCAGCATTATCACGGTGAGTAATAGTGATCTGAAAGTCAAGGGGTGATTCTGAAGACATTACTTCATCAATCTTCTGAGTAATATCTACAGAAAACCCACAACTTGCGATGTCACGATATGTTACATCCTGTTTTTCCCTGCCCAGGTGGCGCAGAAAAGAATTGTTGCAAAATTGAACCGTATGATACTCGTCCACAATAGCTACCGGAAGAAGCAGATCGGTTAACGCATCTTCCAGAATCTGATACGAAATTCTTTTTGAAAGGGTGCTCTCTTCATCACAGGTATACGGAGCGAGAAGGTGCAGGGATATTGCATCGTGATCAAAAGGGACAATAGGGGGCTGTACTGAAACAACGGAATATGAGATCCCATCAGGGGCAATAAATGGTGTTTCACCAGAAACATATTGGGAAAGAAGTGGATGCTTTTTTGTAATTTCACTTCGCTCAACAGAAAAAATGGAACAGAAAATTTCATTTGCATCCATTACCTCCTGCTTTGAGCCTAACAGTACCATTGGTATGGTATGATATTGAAAAATTTCTAAAGCACGGTCAAATTCAGTATGTGCAGAAATCAGATCAGACAAGAATGTTTCATGCTCTTTTTTAAGGGCGGTCTGTTCCTCTTTCAACGACTCAAGATTTTTAAAGATATCTTCTTTTTCCTGTTGGTTTGCAAGTAATGTTTCAGCATCACGTTTGAGCCGCTTGAGAAGTGGTGTGAAGGTATCGGGGACTGAAGGAAAATCTCCTGTTTTATATGCGGTTATGGCTGCAAGAATCTCTTCAAATTCCTGATTATTTTTTTCAGGTCCAGACTGACTTTTTTCTTCCCCGGTTACTGTAAAAAGTCCTCTTCTGCCTGTGTGTTCTTCCGTGTCCTGTACCATCATTTCCCCCCTGTTTTCCATGTATCAATTATCTTTGCAGCCTGGGTAAACCCTGAAACTGCAGGATCTTCAGGTGCCAGTGTGATGAGGGGAATGCTTTGTTTTATCGATTGCGAAACATCTTTCCCTTCAGCCACAAGGACTACCTCCGAGATCTCTACTCTGATCCGACTTTCCAGTTGATTTTGAATTTCCTGCAATGAATCGGATTTTGCATCATGAGTATTGTTAAACAAATGTTTGATCTTCTCGATGAAAGTTTCTGGTTTTGCTCCCTCGACATTCCATCGATTCAGAATTGCCATGCCGATGTGAATTTGGATTCCCAGGATATCCTTGATATCTGAAATAACAAGGTTCAGGTGATCATATCCGGCTATAGCAAAAGTATCTGAAGAAAAGACAATGATCGAATGGTCAGCGGCTATCATCCCGTTCATTAAAAATTGCCCCAAAAACGGAGGGGTGTCGATAAGAATATGATCATATTTGTTTTTTAATGGGGCAATGCCAGAAGCTAGAATATGATATCTTTCCGGATTTTGATAGAGCACAGCTTCTGCGCCAATAAGATCCAGATGCGAAGGAACAAGATCAATGCCTGATACCGTTTTAATGATATAATCTGAAAGGAGGGCCAGTGAATGTGCTGAACTACAGCGCTGAATATAATATTGATAAATATTTTTTTGAACAGAATCAGGGTGTACTCCAAGGCCCATCGTTGCATTAGCCTGAGGATCAGTATCAATAATTAATACGTTCCTGCCCATATTTTTCAAAATACCTCCAATCTGAAGGCATGATGTCGTTTTTCCTGTACCACCTTTATGGTGGATAAATGCTACAGCAGTAATAAAACTCCTCTTTCGTATTTACATTAATCAGGATATTTCTGTATTTAAATGATGGCTTTCGCGTCTTACCAGATGGTCTGAAACTCCGAATTTTTTGAAAATATTTCCGAACATGGCTGGTGTAATGCAAAATATTCTGGAATTACCCCGATATTTTGCCTGACTACTATGAAACGTGATTTGAGAGCATACCTTGGAATAACCTCAGCTTGATTCCGATTATTCAAGACGTTTGGCAATGCACCGTAATTATCGCACTTCACAAAGTAATGTATAATTTTACCTTGTGCTGTAATTAAAACTCCGGGGAACCACACTCTTTTTTCCCTGCATACATCAAATATTGTATTGAGAGGGAGAGTGCGGCTGACGGTAACGTGCAAACGTAGCTGAGGAAAGTCCCCCCACCAACCGGGTACGCAGCCCTGATTATCAGGGGTGGTGAGAATCACGGCAATGGACCAGAAACGAGACGGAATGTCTGGAGTTATGATGCATACCTGCTGAACAGAGAAGGACATCACCGATGAAACGACGAATCCCTGCGGGTGCAAACCGGAACAGGGCATACAGATAACCCGGTATCTGCCCGGGTTCGGTGCTTAGCTGAATGCCGCAATGAACAGAAGGGGGCTTACTCCTCCCACTCATCATTTGTTATCGTAAAGTTCAGGTAGCTGTCATGCATTATTGCTATGTATGCAGTCTGACTCTCTGCGGACAGGTCATCATTTTCTTGAGGAAACTCAGCTTCATGATGAACAAAAAAAGCCTGAACCAGAACCAAAAGCCAAAATTTGTGGTGTGTGTGAGCCAAATCAATCGATCATTACACTCCCGGCTCCTTCAGAGATAGCAGTAGATCCGGTAATATTGTGGGATGCACTGGACGACCGTAAGACTACTCGGGCTTACTCACAGGAAGAACTGCATAAATGGGAACTCTCTCTTTTGCTTCATTATACCCAGGGAGCCGGGGAGAAAAAAAACGAAACCAATTTCTGGACGGTGCCATCAGCAGGTGGCCTGCACCCTTTTGAGACACGCATAGTAATTAACCGGGTTAACGATATTGAACCCGGAATATACCGCTATCTTCCATTAGATCATGCTCTTGTCAGAGAAGAATGTCATTCAGGTGATCATCAGTCGGTTGCGAAATGTTGCAAAAATTCTTCACTGATTTCAACTTCGGCAGTGTCTTGTATCTGGACTGCAGTTCCGGAGCGCATGATCTGGAAATTTGGACCGCGTGGGTGGAGATATCTTTTTATTGAGGCCGGACACATTTGCCAGAATTTATATGTGGCATGCGCTGGTCTCTCTCTTGGGGTATGTGCAATTGGTTCATATAATGATAATGATCTCAATTGTATCCTTGGTATTGATGGCGCAAGTGAATTTTGTATTTACCTGGCTTCAGTAGGAAAGAAAAAATATTGAATTACTGGCCGGGAGGACGAATTGGTATACCCTTTTTTGCAAGATAATCTTTCACTTCTGCAACTGTCATTTCACCATAATGAAAGACGCTGGCGGCAAGAGCTGCATCTGCTTTTCCAAAAACAAACCCGTCATAAAAATGTTCCATAGTGCCTACCCCGCCTGAAGCTATCACCGGGATCCCAACTGCATCAGAAATAGCTGCAGTAATGGGAATATCAAACCCTTCTTTTGTTCCATCTGTCTCCATGGATGTAAGCAGTATTTCCCCCGCGCCAAGGCCCTCTACTTCTTTTGCCCATTGTATTGCATCAATACCGGTTGGCTGCGATCCTCCATGAGTAACAATCTCATACCAGCACGAATTGTTATCCTGAAGAATTACCGGCGTCTTTCCTTTTTCCATTACTGAATTTCGTTTGACGTCCAGTGCAACAACCACGCATTGAGTTCCAAAAGATTTGGCCGCTTCAGAGATGAGAGACGGGCTTTGAACTGCACTGGTATTCAGGGATACCTTATCCGCACCTGCCCGTAAGGTTTTTTGAATATCTTCGAGTGTTCTGATACCTCCACCAACTGTCAGAGGGAGAAACAGTTCATCGGCGGCCCGTTGTATGACCTCAAGTATCGTCCCCCGTTTTTCTTTTGAAGCGGCGATATCCAGGAAGACAACCTCATCAGCTCCTTGTTCATTGTACCGGCAGGCAAGTTCCACTGGATCGCCTGCGTCGCGTAGTCCGAGAAAATTTGTCCCTTTCACAACTCGTCCATCTTTTATATCAAGGCAGGGGATAATTCTCCGTGTCAGTGGCATATATCTTATTTCTTTTACGCAGTAGCAGAAGAGGATTATGGCAAGATGATTTATTATATTCGGATAAATATTTACAGAACATTTTTCTCAAAATTTCGTGAAGTAGCGAGGAAACCATGGATTCTGGTGAATTAAAAATAGAATGGGCAAGGCAGTATATGCCTGTGCTAAATGCAATATCTGAACGATTTAAAAAGGAAAAGCCGTTTGCAGGAAAAGTCATTGGAATGGCCCTGCATGTTGAGGCTAAAACTGCAAATCTGGTCAGGACTTTAGCGGACGGAGGGGCCACCGTTCATATAACGGGTTGTAATCCGCTATCAACTCAGGATGACGTTGCCATTGCCCTGGGCAGGGTTCCGAATGTATATTGTTATGCAAAACGGGGTTGTTCAATTGATGAGTACTATAAAGCGATAGATACTGTTTTAGATGCAAAACCCAGCATTACCATCGACGATGGAATGGATCTGATTCATCGTCTGCATACTGTCAGACAGGATGTGCTTTCCAATGTCATCGGAGGGTGTGAGGAGACAACAACCGGCATCCACCGTCTTCGGGCAATGGCGGGTGAAGGGAAATTAAAATTCCCGGTAATCGCAGTCAATGACACTCCGATGAAACATTATTTTGATAATGTTCATGGAACCGGAGAGAGCGTTCTTACCGCAATTATGGCTACTACCAATTCATTAATCGCAGGGAAGTGGATCGTTGTTGCAGGGTTTGGTTACTGTGGAAGGGGTTTAGCACGAAAGGCAGCAGCACTGGGTGCAAAAGTAATAGTGACAGAGATTGATCCACGTCGTGCTCTTGAAGCTCACATGGAAGGCTTTCAGGTTATGTCCATGAGTCATGCTGCTCCAGTTGGTGATATCTTCATTACCACAACCGGGAACTGTGACGTAATTGCAGGTGAACATCTAGCCATTATGAAATCAGGAGTTATCCTTTCCAATGCCGGACACTTTAATATTGAAATTGACGGCATATGGCTTTCTGCCCACGCAGATACCATAGAGGAACGTGATGGGATACACTCGTATCATATTGGAGACAAGGTTATTCATTTACTGGCAGAAGGACGGCTTGTCAATCTAGCAGTTCCAAAAGGAATGGGCCACCCCATTGAAGTAATGGATCTTTCCTTTGCCATACAAGCTTTAAGCACTGAACATCTTGCTTTAAACTATTCCAGATTAACACCCGGTGTCCATGAGGTTCCTGATGAAATTGACCGGGCTGTTGCGTCATATAAACTTGGATCACTCAATCTTTCAATAGACGCATTATCAGAAAAACAGCAGGAATATATGGGAAGCTGGGATCACGGAACCTGATTAGTGGAGACCCCTTCCTTTCATTGATGCGGCAACTTTTGTATCCAGGTTAGCGGCTTTCTGAAAGCACATAAACGCCTCTCTTTTTAGCCCGGCATCTTCAAGTATGACTCCCTTATTGAGGAGGGCGCCGACATGTTTTGGATCAACTTGTAACGTTTTTTCATAACACTGTAAGGCTTCTTTATGCCTGACCAGGTCAGTATAAATGAGTCCCATGTGATACCATGCTGATCCAAAACCTGGATCTACGCTGGTGGCCTGGGTAAATGCCTGAAGGGCTTCAAAATACTGCTCAAGTTGTCGATGAACCAGACCTTTATTGAAGTATGCCTTTGCATGGAATTTATCAAGTTCTACCACTTTATCGTATGATTTGAGGGCTTCCTGATAATTTTTGGCTTTATGGAGGATGAGCCCGCGGTTAAACCATGCTTCTTTATTCTTTGGATTTCCAGCTACTGCATGTTCATAATATTCCAGCGCATCACTATGGCGTTTGAGTTTATGCAGACACATCGCCCGGTTTTTCATTGCATCAAGATGTTTGGGATTAATCTTAAGAGCGTTGTCATAGCACTGTAGTGCTTCGTCAAATTTCCCGAGCTTGTAAAAACAAAGACCACGCAGGCTCCAGGTATCGGGGTTCCATTTATCGAGAAGCAGACTTTTTTTCGTAGCATCAAGTGCTTCTTCCACTTTCTTCATTTTAAGCAGAAGATCAGCTCGTGCCAGCCAGACACTGACTTCCCTTGGTTGAATTTCAATAAGTTTTCCCGAACTTTGGAATGCTTCCTGAATTCTTTTCATTTTGATAAGGCTACGAATTTTATAAAGCCATGCCGATAAATTCCTTTTATCCAGTTCAAGCACTTTGTCAAAAGCACTTAATGCTTCATAATATTGCTTATCTTCAAAGAGAGAAATTCCTCTGTTCAGGCGGAGGTTAAGATCTTTTGGACTCAGGTGAATTGCATCATCAAAAGCTTTTCCCGCTTCTTTAAAGCGCTTTAAATTTTTCAGACAATAGCCCTTATAAATAACTGCCCGAAGCTGTTTGTTATCATCTTTAATTACTTTATTGAAACATTCAAGGGCCTTTTCATCCTGGTGGAGATGGAACAGACTATATCCTTTAAAAAGCCAGGCACGTATTTGAAGTGGATCTTTACTAATAACTTTATCAAAACAGGTTATTGCTTCTTCATACTCCTTCCGGTTATGATGAATAAATCCTTTGTAAAGCCAGGACAGGGTTAAATCAGGTTGAATAGTAAGTGATTTTTCAATAAACGGATACGCTTTTTCAAATTCACCAGCCTGAACCAGATTTACTGCAGTGATGTAACATACATTTCCAAGATCTTCTTCAGATAAAAACCGTTCGGATGTCTCTTTTTGCTCTGGGATCTCCTCGACATTCTCTTCGGTTATTTCGATAGCGTCTATCTGTTCATCAGATATTGATGTATCCAGAACAGTTCCGGCAGCAAAATCTTCTTCTTCAACAGCTGCTCTTTCATCCTCACCCGCATCAGCAGTCCCTTCAGGAACCTCATCAGGGATGAACTCAACTTCGGATGAAATCGGACCCTCTGCATTTGCAATGGCTGTTGCGATCTCCTTAACTATCGTTCTTTCAGGTTCAGTCAAAGAAGAGGCAGACTCACGTTCCTCTTCCGCTTCTGGTTGTTGTTCAGGTAAAGACGGTGAAATTTCTTTTAATTCACTTGCAGATTCTTCAATAACGGGTGATATTGATTCCGTTTCTTTATTTTCTGATTGTTTATATGATGAAATGTCCCGTGTCAGAAAAGAGAGCATCTGCTCATATTGCTCGACAGATATTTCTCCTTTTGCAAAACGAATCTGGAGAATTTTTATGGGGTCTTCATCCGACATCTGGCACCCGTATTAATAAGAATCGTAAGTAATACCCAATAACAATTGCCCGGTCATCTATATATTCATTGCAATGACACGTGTTCTCATACCAGATATGAGATTATATGAATTCTTTTTTGGGTTCCATCTTACTCTGACATCATAAATTTTTATAAGATCTCCATATTTTGCTGTGCGGGCAGTTTTAATCTCTTCAGTTCGTAGGGATCGTGGGATAATCAGGTAGACCTTTTCTGCTGTCGAACCATCACAGATCATATAAACTGCAAATTCTTTATCGCCGATATCCATTGACATCTTTGCCCCTGCAATAGAAACCCATTCACCAAGATTGTCCTGCAGTGCACAGAGCGGAACAGTATCCCTGAGCACATGAGATGGTATTGGCTTTATTCTTGGCTTTTTAGTCAATATACTGTAGGAAAATTTGATATCTGTATTTCTGAACCGGTATCCTTCTTTTTCCCCAGCTAAAAGATCCATAAGCCGCGTTGATTTCATAAGGGAAAGTTCGATAAATGACCAGCAGGTCTCAGGGTTGCATTGACCTTCATGAAGATATCTACAAGGGGCATAGAGAAAAAGACCACTTGCTTCCAGTTTTTTTTGCAGAATTCGCAGTTGTGTAGCATGCCGAAGTTCGGCTGGTTCAACTAATATAAGAAAACCGTCATCTGAAAGATGGGATACGTATTTCATGAGAAGTGAAGTTTTTTCATCAATACTCATACCCGGCAGTTCGGCCATCACGTTCTGGCAGGTAATCAGGGTCAGGTTGTCCGGGATATCATGATCACTATTCCGGAGGTCTTCGTGAAGAATTAATCCTGTTTTTACTGGAGAACTGCTTGCAAATTCAGGTATTAAATATTTAAATGCTTCAATAAATTCTTCTGATTGTTCAATTACATTGATGGTAATACTCCCTGCGTTTTTCTCTTTAAGGTGCCAGATTAACGCAAGAGGGACTACTCCCGGTCCGGTTCCAAGATCCAAAATGCTCACATCTTTGGGGAGCATCTTATGAGATCCAAGAATTTTCAGAATATGCCTGAACTGTATGATATAACCAGGAGCCTGGTATGCAAGATATGCAAAAACATCATATCCCTTTCCATATTTACCCTGGGGATTTTTATTCCAGTACCCGGCTTTTTGTGCAAGAACCGACTGCCTGATGCGTTCAAGTGTGATAGGAGTATCAAGAGATTTTCCCGTTTTATTTTCAATATACTGCTCAATTAAACGCTCAAGCCGTGACGGGAGCTTTATATTTCCCTCAAGTTCCGGTTTATTTTTCTGAACAAACTCTGTTTTCTTTTTTTCCGGAGTCCTGCTCTGTTTTTTCTTCTCGAAAAATGCCGGTTTGTTGAATTTGGTAGGTTTTTTTTCTGAAATCATATATCCCTCTGCCAGGTGAGTAACTGATTTATTTTATTCTTCCCAATTAATCAGATAATCGAGCATATAATATAGTCTTACTCACAATATCCTCTTCATATGGATCCCTCTCTTGAAAAGGGTATAGATGGCTCGATATCAGGTCTTATGATTGTCGACGATGATGCAGATATCCTCTTTACCGTTCATTCATTATTTAAAAAAAAACCGTTCCCTGTTTTATTGGCCCATTCCGGACAGGAATGTTTAAATTATCTGAGTGGTGGATTTAAAGGAGTGATTTTAATGGACATCATGATGCCCGGGCTTGACGGGTGGGAAACAATCCAGGAGATAGTGAACCGGAACATGATGCATGATCTCATAATCTCTATGTTTACCGCTAAGGATGTACCTGATACTACGCTCGACCATCTCAAAGAATATGTCTTTGATTATATCACAAAACCATTTGAACCAGAAAATCTGATCGCGCTGGTTGATGATTATATCTCCATGCTAGAATAATCGAAACGATATGAATATAATAATCATCGGTTCTTCAACAGGGGGCCCCAGAACTATTTTTGATATTTTTACTGATATACCAGTACTACAAGCAGCAATAATAATTGTACAACATATTCCGGAGTCTACAACTATGCGGTTTGCCCGTCGGTTAGCCCAGTTTAGTTCCCTAGAGGTGATTGTTCCTCAAGGCGGGGAAAAAATTAAACATGGGTGTTTGTATATAACTCCGGGAAATTACCATCTGATTCTAAAAAATAATGAACAGGTAATCCTTGAAAGCTCAGAAAAAGTAAATTTCGTCCGTCCATCAATAGATGTAACCATGTTATCTTTGAAACAGAATTCACAACATAACTATACTGGCATTATTTTATCCGGAATGGGAGTTGATGGATCTCTGGGTCTGGCACATCTGAAAAAAATCGGAGGAACGACAATAATTCAGGATCCTGATACCTGCATTATTAAAAGTATGCCTGAGGCTGCACTTCGGGAAACTGAGGTGGATAAGATATTAACTCCTGGTGAGATACACGCCTTTTTATTATCAACCCGATAAAATGATTAGGAAATTTCTCTCAAATGAAAAATCCCCATTTCATCTCGCATATTATTTACCGCATCATTAATGAGATTAATTATCTCGTTAATCTGGGTTACAACTGCCAATGCTTCTTCACTGGTAGCTGAAGACTGGGTTGCATCATCAGCAGTGCGTTTAACAAGTGTGCTCATCTCATTAGCACTTGCAGTAATCTCTTCAAAAGATGCCGCTTCTTGTTCTGTTGCCTGAGCAATTTCCAGCATCTTCTGATTAATAGTTCCAACAGAATTGGTAAGCTCGGTAAACACATTCAAGGTATCAGATAAAGCGCTGTTCCCTTCAACAACTGCTTTTCCTGCAGCTTCTATCGCATGTGCAGCACTATCAGATTTTCTTTCAAGACCCAGTATCATATCTGCTATTGATTCAGCAGAAGTTCTGGATTCCTGGGCAAGTGCTTTTACTTCTGAAGCTACAACAGCAAAACCTCGTCCTGCTTCTCCTGCCCTTGCAGCTTCTATTGCAGCATTTAATGCAAGAAGGTTTGTTTGATTTGCAAGTTCTGTAATAATGTTCACAATCTTTCTTATCTGATCCATCTCACTTCGAATTGCTTTAATTATCTGCTCTACCTCAGATGATGACCGTGTGATGCTTTCCATTCCCTTTTCTGCCGCACCTGCATAATCAGTACCTTTTTTTGCCAGTGCATTTGCATCTTCACTGAGCCTCGCCACTGCATCAGCATTTGCAGAAACATCACTAACCACTATAGTTAAATCTGCCATTGCCCGAAGAACCTGATCAATTCCATCTTCAGCTTTGGAAGCATTGGTTGAAGTTTCTTCAGCATTTTGTGCAATTTCCTTTGCACCCCTGCTGACATCCTCAACTCCGTACTGAGCATTACTGGAATGTTTGGAGAGCGATTCAATCTCTACATGTAGGGCATTTAAAGTTTTTGAGATATCAGATCCTATGGTATCAAGAGAATCCCGAAAATCTGCAAATTCTCCTTTAACTTCCATGGTCTGACTAAATGATGTTGCCAGATTACAGCGGGAATATTCCTTAGACACTCTCATTGCCTCTTCAATTGGGTCAACAAATGCATCGAGTGTTTCGTTGATGCCTTTAACCAGTGTTGCATATGAACCCTGGTGGCGGGAAGCTTCAGCCCTTGTATGTAAGTCACCCTTTAAAGCAGAATCTGAAAGCGACATGACATCATCAGTCAGTAAAGAAATTGCGTCAATACACTGGTTGAGATTATTTTTTAGTTCATTAAAGTCACCGTGATAATCTTCCGTAATTTTCGGGGGCGTATCACCTTTACTGATTCTATCAATATATTCTGCTGCGAGGTTTAGGGGACCGATATAGGTATCAAGCATGCTATTGATGCTTTTTATCATGCCGCCATGATACCCGAAATATTTGGAAGGATCAGCACGGACATCCAGCTTTCCTTCCATCCCTGCTTTTGTGAGCAACTGAATATCTGCGCCACGCATCTGGATAACATCAATAAGAACATTCAGATTATTTTTAATCTCATTGAAATCGCCATGGTATTCATCGGTAATCTTTGGTGGAGTATCTCCCTTACTGATGCGGTCGATGTATTCGGCTGAAACATTGATGGGGCCGATATATGCATCCAGCATATCATTGATGCCTTTGATCATACGGCCATTTTCACCGGGGTATTTGACATGGTCGGCACGTACATCAAGTTGACCCTGGATTGCAGCATCTATGAGCATCTTAATGTCATCGTTTCTCATGTGGACAACATCAATGAGAGCATTCAGATTATTTTTGATCTCATTGAAGTCCCCGTGGTACGCTTCAGTAATTTTTGGTGGAATATCTCCTTTACTGATGCGGTCGATGTACTCAGCTGAAACATTGATGGGTCCGATGTATGCATCCAGCATGTCATTGATCCCTTTGATCATACGGCCATTTTCTCCGGGGTATTTGGCATGATCGGCCCGGACATCAAGTTGACCCTGGATTGCAGCGTCTATGAGCATCTTAATGTCATCATTTCTCATATGGACAACATCAATGAGAGCATTCAGGTTATTTTTGATCTCATTGAAGTCCCCGTGGTATGCTTCAGTAATTTTTGGTGGGACATCTCCTTTACTGATGCGGTCGATGTACTCGGCTGAAACGTTGATAGGACCGATGTATGCATCCAGCATGCTGTTGAGGGATTCAATCATTTTTCCATGATATCCCGTGTATTTTGAAGAATCAGCTCTGAAATCAAGTTTTCCTTCCTGCCCGGCATTGGTAAGGAGTTTGATGTCCGCTGCCCGTAAGAGAATCACTTCAATGAGATTATTCAGATTATTTTTAATTTCATTGAAATCTCCCCGATATTCTTCTGTGATTTTTGGGGGCGTATCACCTTTGCTAATTCTGTCGATGTACTCGGCAGATACATTGAGCGGACCAAGATATGCGTCAAGCATTTTATTAATGCCTTCAATCATTCGGCCATTTTCACCAGAATATTTTGAAGGATCAGCTCTAAAGTCCAGTTTTCCATCAATGGCTGCCTGAATAAGCATCTTGATGTCCTCATTTCTTATATGGACGACATCAATGAGAGCATTCAAATTGTTTTTGATCTCATTGAAATCTCCCCGATAGGCATCAGTAATTTTGGGGGGAACATCTCCTTTACTTATCCTATCAATATATTCAGCCGATACGTTAATCGGACTGATATAAGCATCTAAAATCCGGTTCAGTCCGGCCAGCATATTTCCATGGTATCCGGGATATTTGGTCGGGTCAGCTCGTGCATCGAGAATTCCTTCTTCAGCAGATCTTATGAGAGTATTGATATCTTCTCCCCGCATTTTCGAAACATTTACAATCTGGTTTAAATTGATGATAAGCCTGCGAAAGTCTCCTTCGAATTTAGTTTCATCATTTATTTCAGGAATTTTTCCTTCGGCAAAATCTGATATTCCAATTGAAGATAATTTTACCGGAGCACTTATAGCCTCAATCCCCTGGTCTAAATGTTCAATGATATCTGCAAAACCCCCCTTATATTTTGCCGAATCCATTCGAAGTGAGAGATCCCCTTTTTTAAATGCTGATGAAAACCGAATCATATCTTTTTCAAGCATTAAAAAAGATGAACGAACCTGCTCAATGTTATCCGAAATGTCGGCATATTTTCCCGGAAGCCGGGTTACTTCTGATTTGAAATTGCCTGCCTGAATATTATTTAATGATTCATTTACAGTGGCAAAATTATTCTGGTACAGATTAATAATTTCATTAAATAGCATGCCAATTTCATTATCTGATCCATACATTTGATCCACGTCTATCCGGGCGTCTGATAACCCGGATTTGTGGAATTCAATGACTTTCTTAATCTCATATTTAAGATTTATATCGCCTTGCGGTGACACTTCATTGTCTCCTTCCTGCTTACCCGTCATTTGCACCCTACCTCATACGTATTATTAAGAGAATAGGTAATCTTAATATTTATAGAAACCTACTAAAATTTGGATATAATCCAAAACAAACAAACAATCCTCCAAGTAGTACACTGAAATATTCTCATATTTCGACACAATCCATACGTCATCGGCTAAGAAATAGCACCGATGACAAACGTATCCAATCAATAGAGATGACAAAACGGGTATTTAAATGTGACATGAAAAGTTGGATAATTATGCCATTTCAAAGACAGGGTATTCTTCAGGAGGTAGAAAAAACTCTGCATCCCTGATCATCCGTGACTCTATACCTTTATGAAATTTAAGCGCAAAAGAAACATACATTCCTGCCTACCGTACCTGGAGATGACATAACCCTGAACCCTGAAATTCCCCCCCTGATTTCCGTTTTATACGTGGATGACGAACCGACCATGTGCGATATTGCACGCATTTTCCTGGAAGAGAAACTAGGGGGCATTGCCGTTACCCTGGTTAGAGATGGAGAAAAAGCCCTTGACCTGGTTCATTCCCATTCTTTTGAGGCCATTGTTGCAGATTATGAAATGCCCGGGCTTGACGGCCTTGAACTGTTAAAGACACTCAGAAATCGGGGAGATTACACCCCATTTCTGCTTTGTACTGGAAAAAGCAGGCATGAAATTGTCATTGAAGCACTCAATGCCGGTGCCGACTTTTACCTTCAGAAAGGAGGAGATCCACTTTTCCTCTTTACTGAGATGAAACAGATGATAGTCCAGTCGGTAACCAGAAGACGATCTGAAAAAGCCCTTGCAAAATCGAGAAACCTTCTTGAAGAAGTCATTGATTTTCTTCCCGATGCAACGGTAGCGGTGGACGCATCACATAATATTATCGCCTGGAACAGGATAATGGAAGAACTGACCGGAACACCATCTGAAGTGGTCCTCTTTAAGTCCAGGGATTTTTCAACAGATAGAATCAGGCACTCTGGTATTTCTTCGCTTATTGAACGGATTTTCCTCCTTGGAGAACAGGCCCTTTATGATCCTGCATGCGCCAGTAATGAAAACCGGATTATTACCGAAGAGTACCATTATCCAGATGGGGAAGGGGAAGATAATGACCGGTATTATCGCATTATGGTATCCCCGATACTGGACACAGACATAGAAAAGGTAGGGTTCATCGGTTCTGTGCGGGACATCAGCATCCAGAAACGATCAGAGTTTGCATTGCTTGAAAGCAGAGAAAATTTCAGGGCTCTTGTTGAGAACAACACCGATATCGTAATGAGGTTTGACCAGCAGGGGAGACACCTTTACGTAAATCAGGCAATTCAACCATATATTTCATTTGATGCTGAGTACTTGATTGGAAAAACGTATTCTACTCTGCAATATCCCCCTAAAAATGCCCGGAAATGGGATTCCATGATCCATACAGTAATACATACTGCAAATCCTGTTGAAGCAGATATCACCTTTGATGCGAAGGATGGAGAGGTCACTTTCAACTGGAGACTCTTTCCCGAGATGGATCCGGAAGGAAGGGTCAGGTCAGTGTTATCCATTTCACGCGATATTACATACCAGCGGCAGTTTGAAGATGAAAAACAAACTCTCCTCGCCCAGATAGAACGGAACTTAGGCGAATTTGCCATTTTAAATGATGGGATCAGGAATCCTCTTGCGGTGATTACCGGTTGGCTCTCTATAATGGAGATACAAAAAAAGGAGCATGATACCCTCATGCACCAGATAAGGCAGATAGACGAGATGATAATCCAGCTTGACCGGAGGTGGGTTGAATCAGAGAAAGTACTTGGATTTTTACGTAGACATTATGCAATTCAAAACACCCAAAGCACCAAGGTCAACTTTCCTTAAATGAGTTATGTTCACAAGAAAAGCACACGGGCGGGTGGAAATGATTCATTCTCTGGTGCCGCATCCTTATACTAGGGCCTGCAGAGAAAAATATCGGTTCATCCTGAACAATTCTCATCTGTGCCAGAAAACACATCCGGGTCAACACTGAACGGGAGGGTAACCGTAAAAGTGGTTCCCTGATCAGGCCCATCGCTTTGTGCAAGGATTGTTCCATTGTGTTTTTGAACAATCTTTCTACAGATAGCAAGTCCAAGCCCGGTTGAACTTTTTTCGTGCCTTGAGTGGTCAGATTTATAAAACTCTTCAAATATTGCCATATCTTCTCCGGGCATGAGACCGATACCAGTATCACTCACCGTAAGAATCAGATTACCTCGAGCAATTTTTGCGTGTATCCGGATCTCTCCCCCGGAAGGTTTTGAAAATTTAATGGAGTTTGACACCAGGTTGTCAATCAGTTCCTGGATAAGTATCTGATCTCCCCGGATCAGACACCCCTCAGGGACATCGACTTCTGTGGTAATATCAGCACTTCGAAGTGAAATTTGATTAATATCAAGAACAGAATGGATGGTTTCTGGCAGGTTGATACAATCATTTTCAGGAACATACTCAAGAGAGTTCAACTTTGCCAGCTTTAATGATTTGGATGCGATATTCTGAATATGCCTTACGTTTCTTTCAATAATGAGGAGCACATTATTATGCTCTTCCCCAGATGAATCACAGAGATTTGGAAGCAGGCCGAGGATTGGGGTGAGCGGAGTCCGCAGATCATGCCCAAGTTGCATGATAAAATCATTCTTCTGTTCCAAAAGTCTCATTACCTCTTCGGTTCGATCATGAACTATCCGGTCCAAGTCAGCATTCATCTTGAAAAGCTGATCCCTGACTGTTTCAAGCTCACGGGTTCTCTCCTCCAACTTTAACGTATATTCCCGTATCTTTTGTTCATTCTCTTTTCTTTGAGAGATGTTAGCAACTACCCCGAATGACCCAGTATACTGACCATCCTCAGCAAATGAAGGAGATGCTGATATCTCTGCATAGATGGGGGTACTATTCAGGGTCTGCATGGTTATCTCATACCGCTCGGAGATTCCCTGATGGCGGTTTTGCACCTTCTGGCACATAATATCATGACATGACGGATGAATAATGTCTGTAGAATTCAGCCCGACAATTTTCTCCGGTGTTGATTCCAGCATATCAGCCATCCGGGTATTGACAAAGGTTGTTTTTTCATTCTTATCTACAATCCATATTCCTTCATTCAGCTGCTCAACAAGGATCTGATATTCTTCCTTACTCTCCCGCAGATGACGCTCTTTCTCCTGTAATGTTGATATCAGATCATTTACGTGGGCAATAAGAAGGTTCAGGCTTGTCTCCAACTTCGCAAACTCCGGACTTCCTGAATACGAGACCCGGTGGTTTAAATCACCATGTGCTATTCGGTTGATATCATTAATAATCCGCTGAATCGGCCTCGTCAGATGATATGCAAGGAAATAGGCAATAAAAAATCCCAACAATGCCGCGATAATTGCAACAAGGGTGTGATAGAGCCTGAGTGAGTCAAGGTGTTCCTGCATTGCGGCTGTGTCGTAGTCAATCCGGGCCACCAGGTTAAGCATGGCTCCTGACGGGGTAGTCTCGTCAGTGATTTCAATGAAATAATAGAAAACCTCTGAAGCATTAACCGGGTCTGAAATTCGTATCCGGTTCTCACCCCTGAATGTTTCATTTACATACTGAATAACAGCAGGATCTGCATCATTTTTACTATCCCCACCTTTCCAGAGAGCCCGGTACATAGAATCATACAGAGTAATAGAACGAATATGTGGAGTTTCATTAAAAAATCCCCTCATCACCTGAGAATAGGAAAAATTCCTTCGTTCTGGTGCAAAATCAGGAATCTGATACGAAATTTCGAGAAGATTCTGGTGATCCGGCGTTGGATAATAGGCAAATTTTCTGGATTTTTTTGCAGGGCCAAAACCATACACCGCACGGTCGGCCTGAAACGAAGACCCATTGCGGATATTCGTAATTCTTTCATACACGGAGGGCCAGATTTTAAAATCAAGTCCGATATCATCCGGGTAGGTAGCATCAATTACAATCCCGGTTTCGTCAATAATATATATATCTGTAATATTTCGGACTGGTGGGCTGAAATGATCTTTAATAAGGCTCAGGTTCATTTGTGACGGCTTCCCGCCAGACTGGTTGTATGCATCAAGAAAGGTAACAAACTGCTCTTTCATTGAAGCGTCAAATGTATGATCAAAGAGTAACAGGCCCTGGTTTATGAGTTTGAGAATATTTTGAAGATATTGCTCATTATGATGGACGTTACTCTCCCACTCATTTGCCAAGTGCTGATTTGTCTGCTCATAGGTGATAATAGACATAAACGCAATCACCAGGACAAAAATGGTTGTCAGAACTACCATGACAAGAACGGGCAAAGAAAAACGAGATATTGGAGTATTCCAGGGTTTCATAGTGAGACCTGATATGAAAAGATACCTGTCTGAACTTTTGTACTAACCTCGTACTTAAAGAACATACTTACGTTTAATGGGTGACCTTTGAATAAGAGAGAAGCAGAGAGATATGTTACATATATAATGAACATCCCAAAAGAACCATGCCTGGCCAGATCACGCAGCATCCGATATCTATACATCGCATCCGGCTCAGCCTTTCTTACTACCGGAGTGATAGGAATATTCCTCCCAGTCCTTCCAACAACCCCGTTTATCCTGCTCGCAGCGATTTGTTATGCCAGGGGTTCTGAAACATTTTACTCCTGGATTATACATCACCGTGTATTTGGACGATATATTGCCGGCTATACCAGTGAACAGGGAGTGCCATTACGACATCGGCTTATAACCATCCTTGTATTATGGATAGTTATTGGGATTACCATGATTCTTTTTGTTCATAGTGAGATGGTACTTTTGTTTCTCATCCTGATTGCGGGGGCCGTCAGTACTGGCCTGTTCCTGATGAAACCACAGCCCTGGAAAAAAAGGGATTAATCATTCCTTTTTGTGAAAAACATCTTTTCTGCCTTACACCGGGGACACACCCAGGAATCCGGAATTTTCTCAAAAGGCGTCCCTGCGGTCACTCCATGTTCCGGGTCTCCGAACCGGTCATCATAGACATATCCGCATTTTGTACAAAGCCATGAAGCCATGAGAAGTATCTGTTTTACTGGTTAAAAAAGATCCTGATTTATTTTTCCCGATTTGTAACGCTAAAATTTGCATATCTAATAGAAATAAGATACACCCCTTTCTATTCACTCACGCCCGGTTTATAAAAAATTTATATAACATGCCAGAAAACCCTATGCAATCTGGTCACTCGGCATATCTGGTCAAATGAAAAACCTAACACCAGTAATTCATCAGTCCAATTCGGAATGAATAGTCCTATGACCTGAAGGAGAGAACCATGCCAGATAGTGCATCAATATGTCAGAGCTGTGGAATGCCTCTTTTTACTACTGAACATGCCGGAACAGAACGTGATGGAACTCAAAGCACCACCTACTGTATACACTGTTATCAGCAGGGAGCATTTACTGAACCTGAACTTACAAAGGAAGTCATGATTAAAAAATGTGCTCCATTTCTAGTG
>Ga0265295_1002536_pt1 | contig 28669 bp, 26 predicted proteins | sample Munlansysbiofilm_FD_192503 | JGI IMG/M metagenome (GOLD analysis project Ga0265295, IMG submission 192503) | Leachate microbial communities from a municipal landfill in Southern Ontario, Canada - Methane capture system biofilm | ecosystem: Engineered > Solid waste > Landfill > Unclassified ... | reverse complement strand
CGGGTTAATGCTAAGGCTTTATCCTTGCCAGATACATGGCCTAAGACAGTAATTCCCGAATGTTTTCTAGCCATGTCTTCCACATACTTCATCGCTCCCCCAGTTCCGGCAATAATGAGGCTTATGTCGATATACTTCTTTCTGATTTCAATGAATGCTTCGATAAGTTCTCTGATGCCTTTATAGAATTCCAGCCTAGCCATGAAGAGTAAGCTGAATCTATCTCCATCCAATATGCGATGTCTGTCAGCTATATCAAAACCATCTAATAGAATTTCATCAACCAATGTTGTTTCACGATATATGTGTCCCTTAAAACCCCATGCTTTGATCTGTTTTTCTGATTCCATTGATAGAGTGATGATTGCAGGACATTTCAAGTAAGTGTTTTTGAGAATCCGGTGTAAGTATTTCTCTACCCTGTGAACCGCCTGGATTGACCACCCCCTAAAAAAGGGGATGCACGCAATGTTTCTTTTTTGCGCTAAACGAATGTAAATACAGTCCCGTATGACTGAAAACGGTCCCAAAGAAGTGTTTATATGTACAAGCTCGTAATCTCCTGTGTGGATTTTCTGGCGATACTCATATATGTCTCTAACAAAACGAATTGGTTCTTCCCAAATCTTTTTGTTATTCTGATTTCGCGTTCCCCGAACGCAGTATTCAATACGAGAAGAGAACTTGTCTTTCAGGGCTGCGTAATAATTTGCAACCCCTCCAACGCTATCCAAAGATGGGACCATTACTAGAATTTTTGGATCAAGTAACTGCCTTCCTTTCATGAAACCGACTCTAAAGAGGTTGGCAATTCTGCGCTATTCATCCAACCTTGTGAAAACACTCTCGTGCTTACGTATTTAAGGCTTTCCATATATCCACTCATGATTATAAACTAGTTAATACTACTGGTACTCTTTTCTGAGAACAGCCTAAGGGCTACCTCCAACTTAAGATCACAAGCCTCATTTTTTGTAAAATCACCCTTCTCAAAAGTCCATTCTCCCTCTATCTTCCTAAACCTTCCGACGTCATCCTCTACTTTTGATAGATACTTGTACGGAATCCCAAAGACGCATTGAGCTTCATTTACAAGATACCCCCTGGGAGACTCGAACAAATCAATACAGACACAGTTCAAGTCATGTTTATCACATAAACCTTCTACGAAGTCTAGCACAGCATATGGTGGGAAACCGAATTCTTTCACCTTGCCACCACTTGCTTTATCTGCGACTTTTATCTTTTTATGGGCAAAAAAGGAATCTCCGATCCTAACAACTCTCCATTCATAGTTATGTTCAATGTACTCCTGAAAGATCACATAACCAGCCTGTGCATAGTGATTGATAGCCAGATACTGCTTAATCTTAAACTTGAGATAGCCAGGGCTATTTATCGCCTTAGTTAGCCATTTCTTTGGCGAACCTGTATTTCGATTAGGACCGAACCTTCTTTTAATTCCCTTTCCCTTAAAGGCCGCGCGTATGTAAGTTATTAGTTCTCTTCTATTTTTTAATATCTTAACGCCTGTTCCCGCAGCCCCAATAGCTGTTTTTGCTACTATCGGGAAAGTGCACTTGTTGGCAAAAACCTCAGCATCCTTGTAATAGCAAAAAACCCATGTTTTTGGATGAGGTATACCTGATGCCTGAAAATAGGCAGCTGCACTTTTTTTATTCTCGTAAATGAAGCATTCTTGAAAACTAGGGAAGCATGGAATCTTGAGAACATTTGCTATGTGATACAGCTTCTCATCGTAAATGCTTTTTTGTGCTTCAAGGAGTCCAGGTGGCCATGTCAAACAAAGGTCATACTTTCCCTCAGCAACTCTATCGATAGCATCGACAGTGCACAGATCTATAACATCTGCTTTAAGTCCCCTGTTCTCGCATGCATGTAGCCAGTTGTCTCCACTATCGGGAGCTTCATTCCGCAAAATACATATGTTAATCGCCATTTTCACCTCGGTAGCGCATAATCTCATATAGAGTAAAAATCACCTACATTCTTTGCCCAATATATCAATGTGTTTAGATCATCTACTTTACCAAACAAGCTATCGGGTTTTAAAGCTTCAGCACCAAGCTTATGGAGCATATTTTCAAAGATACTCCTAACATTCTTAGTGGCAAAGGGGTCCAGGTGAGTCTTCGTTGGGTATTTATGGAGGATTATCTCCATGTTGCCCACAAACGAGAGTGCTTGTTTCATACTGTAACCTCTGTTGCTTGTGTAATCTAAGAGATGAGAGTAGTTCTTGCCAACAAGTCGAGCGTAGAGCCGGGTAGACCGTTGTTTCGCAAGCATACTTGATGGAGTAAAGGGAAATCTGTAAAATGCGAAAGAAGTCTTCATGTAGTTTTTTAATAATTGCTTATCAATAAATGGAGAATAACAATTCACATAATCGTTGTAACTGGCAGCCTCGGTACCAAAGTACCTTCGAAGATTGCTATCGAATCGAAAAACTAAGTAACTGTAACTGCATTCTCTTTGAGCTACGTGGGATTGTGAGAAGATATCTAAGCGATTTAAGATTTGCTCTTTGAGTAATGTAGCATCGAGATTATACTGCCCAGATAACACTCTGGAGACAATCACTATCTCATCCTTAAATATCTTATCTGGGACAAAACGATTTTCTAAGAGCCTAACCACATTGTTGGAAATCACTGATCCGCCTTTAGGCTTCCCCACCTTAAGCAATTCATCGCCAAAAATTCCGGTCATCAAGCTACATGTCCTTGAGGCAATTTTTTCTATTGCATATAAATAGTGCGTTCTCTTGTAATTCCTTGTACCTTCAGAAAACATAATTGTATCATGAGCAGCCTTTTCAAAAACTTCTCTAAGATACTTATCATCCAATATAATAGGTGTATAGTCCAATCCTTCGGAAGAGCAGATATGTTGAGGGACGGTAATATCTGGAGCTTCTTCAGCTCCAAAGGAATAAAGACGTAAGCGATCCTTATGATCTTTTATCAGATAAGACAAGACCAATCTACTATCCCAGCCCCCGGTGAGGCTCATGTTCACCTCGCCCCTGCTGTAACTCATGAATTTTTGGCATGCATCCTTCAGTGACGAATCTAGCAACTCAAAGCTATCCCTTGAATTCAATGCTTTATCAGTGAATCTATCAGATATCAGGTAGTACTTCAATCTTGATAACCTAGTTTTGGTTGCCTCTACAAAAGTTGCTGCAGGCAGTAATTTCACATCTTTAACATAGCTATTGTCGCTGATGGTGTAGTTTAACAGTAAGTGCTCTGCAAAACTCACATAATCAAAGCTAGGGCGATCCAGAACACCTGATTCAAGTAATGAGACTATTTTTGACGAAAACACAAAGGAGTGAGATGTTTCTGTCCAATACAATGGATAGAAACCGAAAATATCGTTTGCGATTGTTAGCCGATCTCTATTCAAGTCATATACAGCAATATTGAAACTTCCCTCTAGCATGTCGATCCAATTCTCTACATCCCTGGCAGCAAGCTGGCAGATTCCCTTCAGGTGATCTCGCTGTGAAGTAGAATCCGGCCGAAAACCCAATTGATTTATGAAGTCTTTAGCAATTCTGCAAAAACCATCAAGGACTATTGATATTCCCAGATCAGAATCGTGATACCATAACTCATTAACATCTTGTGAAATCTTTGCCACAACGCCAAATCGTACCTGGCCCTGATGCAGTTCTTTGTGGGTCTGGTCAGGTTCGGCCTTCATGACTGATAGTATGTCGTTTAAGCTATGAAAAGATGAGCTTGATCCCAGACCTACCTTATCATAATGGACAAATATCCCTGCCATCAGCTTTCCCCAAACAATTGGGCAGGGATATCCCCCATAGTGCCGATCCAAAGCTTGCCTTCCTGCCTACAATCTGAAGCATAACGCAGTACAGCGGGGATTACGTTTTTCAGGGTCCATTCATCGACAGAAGGGTGCAACCATATGTGGGCAATAGTGCCACTTTTCATTGCCTTGTCAATAATTCTTTTATAGCGAGATACATAATAGTCTGCACTCCAACCAGCTAACCTACCAAAAGAACTTGAGGAAGTAGTTACCAAGAGACCAAGATCGTCTTTATACGGAATGGATAGGTCGTACTGAGTATTTTTCCGGTAGATTTGAAAGCCGTGTTTGGCCAAGACCTCATAATTACCAGCTGTTCCCCCGGGAAAGACCATAGACTTGAACTTTATACCCCACTTGGATGCCGCCATCTTGCACGCCTCAATTTCATCATCAAGAACTTCCGGAGGACAGTTCTTATAAGAGCAATCAATATGTGAGAAGCTATGACAGCCCATCTCGTGTTTAACTCTAGATTTCAGTATTAGTTCAATAAGATCTGGAGCATACCAGGCACTATCTTTCTTGTAATCTGTATACGGATCATGATCGAACCAGTCCCCTCTGGTAAAGCGCCAGTGATCGTTAAAATGGGGAATTCTTCGCATCCAGTCATGATCTCCCTTCTTGCAGGATTCCAAGAAAAGATGCCCAACAGTAGCCCAAGTTATGGGAATATTGAATTCTTCAAATAGCTTTATTAACAAGGGCAGATGCTCTCTCTCCCTGGCAGCAACTCCTAAATAATCTTTGGTACGTTTAGAGTACCTAAAAGCCCATGCCATTTCAAAATCTGCAGAAATCACAAGACCACCACTTCCGCTATTGGGATAGTAAACAAGCTTATCGCTTGGCTTGATAGTGGGTTTGAGACCTAAATCAAAGATGAGTTTTGTAAGCTTTTGTTGCTCTTTTTTGCCTACTAAACTTCGCACTCTCCTATAAATCTTACTACTTATACTCATTATAATACTACCACTTTCATGAATTAATTAAAATTATTTAATCTTATTGCTTTCTTTTTGTTCTACTCTTCTCTACCACTTGATCAATAATATCGTGATATCCCTCTAACATCCGCTCTAGCGAAAAACGCTTTTTGAATAACTCTTCTGACTTTCTTCCCATCTCGTTACGCAGTGATTTATTCTCAATTAGCTTCTCCAAAGCACTTTGGAGCGCTATCTGATCCCTGTATGGAAATAGTATTGCATTATCTTCCACTATCTCAGAAGTGCCGCCAGTATCAGATGCAATCACCGGCAAGCCCAGGGACATAGCCTCAAGAATTGCGTTTGAGCAGCCTTCTCCCTTGGATGAGTGAATGAAGATATCAGCAAAGCAAAGATACCTATGTGGATCCGTTACTCTGCCCAGAAGGTGAACCACTTCACTTAAGCGATAGTCTTGAATAACAGCTTCATACTCCCTCCTAAGTGGACCTTCTCCGATTACAAAATAGTGGAGAACATAGCCATTGTCCAGCAATGCCTTTAGTGCCGAGAATACTGTAAAATAGTCTTTGTATGGTACCAGGTTAGCTACAGAAACAAGAATCAATTCATCTGCATCTATACCGTAATATGCTCTAATATCAGAGGTATTATCAAGGTCACATTGCTGGTAATGATACTCTTCAATCCCATTATAGAGCACATAGCCCCTTCTTAAGTTATTGGCTCTAAGCCCCGCATAAGAATTGGCAACAATATTCTTGCTAAGATGCAGAATAATTGTTCTTATGTAATGGCTTAGCTTGTTACTCCTGATGCCGTGCCGTATCGAAAAGTTTATGAATGGAATACGTGTCAAGAAGCTTACAATCATCGCTATTGTCGACTCCATATTACCCCAAGATACTATAAGATCAGCTCCTACGGTCTTAACGTGGATATAAGTGGCAAATACCCGTTTCCAGTAACTAGTTTCAGTGCAATGATGCGAGAGATTGCTAAGTCCATACTGGTCAATGTAGCCTTCTGGACATTCGTTATAGTAGATAATCCTGTTACAGACAGACTTAGAGTATTTAGTAATAATCGCCAATTGTCTTTCCCGACCTCCTCGTGCCATAGAGGAGATAATATGGATAGCAACCGAATGTTTAATCACGGGATTATCGTTACCCCATCATATGATGTCTTCAGATCAATATTTGGACATTTCAAATCTGGGTCTTCTAGCAAATCAATGAGCTCAAAATGCTGAGGATAAAACCTCCCCTGATGCCAATTTAACTCAGAGTCCCAGTATCCATTCATGAAGTCTGGATAACCTGCTCCACCGTATGCATAGCTCATCTCTACAATTACTGGATTGTCCCCATCGTACACAAAATCGTAAGCCATTGCTTGAAATCCGAAGAATTTTGATACATCAAGAGCAATCCTGATACATCTCATATCAATTCTATCAGGGTTAATGTCCCAAGTTCTGCTGCCCGAAGCTCTGAAGTCTCCCTTTCGAACAAATCTTTTGAAAGCATGGGCACGTAAACCCGCCGTAGATACTCTTATATCATACTCATTGCCTGCACAGAACTTTTGGTAATAGGCATAGTTCTTGTGAACCATCCAATACTGTGAGGAATCAAGTCCTCTTAGAAAGTTAAAATGTTTATTTCGATAGTATTTATAAATCTTATGAATATCTCCATTAAGCAGTTTATATCGCTCAACAAAACTCAGTTTGTCTTGGGGCCTACCCTTCCCAAACATCTCTCTTATCGATCTTTGAGCTTCCTTTTTGGACTTGATTAGAAACACATTATGAGAACCTGAGCCATTGGCTAGTTTAAATACGATGGGATATTCAACGCTTGCAGACCAAAGCAATGCTTCATCTTTCTCATAGAATAGCCATGAATCAACAAATGGAAACTTTGCTAATTTCATTTGCAAGTCCTGTTTTATCTTATCGTCGTAATGCCAACATGTTGCCAAATTTGGAAACAACTTAAGATCTGCTCTACTATCTAGTAGTGGTATAAGACTCTTAGCCACCAAATGATCATCGTGAGTATGACCCCATTTGTAGACCATATGTGAATAATCGCCCCATGAATCGACATTCTTTAGCTCAGTTTTACCTAACAGGGCACAATCAATGCCATTATGCTTAAGTATATCAAAATAGATTTTCCTCTCTATGTCTCGTTCTCCATGGCGATTAACGTATACTCCAACTTTCATCTATACAATCCTTTTCTTTATTTTTATCAGAAAGCCTGGCAAATTGCAAACGATCTGGATAGTGACAATGAGTTGCATTGTATGTGTTTTAATCAAATGTCCAACCAATATGACAGCCCATTACGGATTATCAATATAAGTTTCATGTAGATAAGATTCAAGTGCCGATACTAGGTACTCGTGATGAGTTTCGTTCCGCATGAGATTTAGCAGTGGCACATCTATCTGTTGCAGTAACAGATTGGGGTAAATTTTGTATATGAACCTCATTATCTTACCGTTCTTCTGAATGCTGTTTAACCTATTGCATAGTTTTCTAGTTACTCCCACATACTTTGTCCACTTATCAATAACAGCGATCTCATCAAGTTTTTTATTTTGCAGAAACGGGACTACGTCACATATCTTCAATTGCGGCAAGACCCCGTAGTCTACTTCAAAACTTGTGACATTAAGATCAATTTTATTAGTCTCATCAATGGAGTGGGAGAGCATTAATCCTCTGTTCCACCCATTCGGAATGTCGACATCATCAAATACGAAATTTCCCAGACTGTACATAATTGGAGTTCCTCGATATAATTCCCAGTCCTGAACGCAATGGCTATGATGACCAATGACTGCAGACAACCCTAGAGAGGCGAAGAACCTATATAGCTCAATCTGCCTTGGAGTTGGGTGAGGATAGTGCTCAACTCCTCCATGGATTAGCAAGATAACATGATCAGCGTTTTTCTTTGCCTCCTGGATATTGTAATAGGTAGAGATTAGATCCACAGGTGCAGCTCCTGCTGAAGATGGGCCAGCAATAGAGAATTCCTTTTCGCATACATTTATAAACGCTAGTTTGATACCCTTTTTTTCTACGTACAATGGCAACCTAGCTTCTTCGATAGTCATCCCAGCCCCAACGTACTTAATTCCATTCTGCTCAAGAACATCTATAGTGTCCCGTAGGCCTTCAGTCCCATAATCCATGATGTGATTGTTTGCCAAGCACACTATATCAACATTCATATCTTTTAGTAGCTTGACCGTTTTAGGATGCGCTTTCAGGTTGGGACCTGACTTCTTAATGGGATTGCTACCTGTAGTAAGGGGGCACTCAAGATTAACAATATTGATGTCTGCCTCCCTAAGGATGGGTAGTATATCCCCGATCCATGAAGGATCCTCAAGGATCTGATCCTGCTCAAGTCTCCCGACAGGGCAGAAGTCACCAAAGTAGTTGATTGTTATTGGCATATATCTCTCACACCAAGACTTCCCAAGCTGACATTGTTATGCTCGCAGCAAGATCCTTAACGGTAGACAGAATCAGATGGGATATTTTCTCTACTACTTCCATAATATCCTATCCTGAAGCCCCTTAAGCCCTTTCATTGGAGCATAAATGAAACTGCTGTTCTCTTTTGACAAAGGGTAACTTACAAGGGCTTGAACGGCTCCGACAGCACGAAGAAGACCTATATAGTATTGCAGTACTTTATATTTCTTATAATTCAGTGTGTCACTCCCTCTCTTCGTCAATTGTCTTGCTAATATAAGAAGGTCTATCAAAACCGCTAGGATCATGATTCTTACATCAAATACTATAGCAAAAATCAAAGCTAGCACTAGAGTGAAAAACCTTCCTACGGATTTTGCAGTGGATTTCCTCTGATTTCTTAAGAAAGTATTCTTTGGTTCTTTCAGCGAAACTAGTGCGTTTATCCCTAGGTTAAATCCTTCCCGCAGAGACCGTTTTAGCAATCCATAAAAGGACAACGGATCGAAATTATTCAGTCCCTGAGCTTGTGATATGTACAGTATTTTGTATCCGGCTTCTCTTAATCTAGTTCCCAAATCAGTTTCTTGCCCTTTTTTTATCCTTTCATCATATCCGTTTACTTCATACAAAGCGGTTTTTTTGAACAAGCCGGCTCCTGGAGCATCAACGAAGTGCTCATCATAATTTCTATCCTGCTCATTTCGATATGAGATTAGTTTCTCCCATCCTCCTCGATCAGGTACGCTGAATCTTCCTTCTACTGCTGCCAGTGTATTATCATATCGATCAAAAGCCTTAATGGCCTTAACAACAAAATCCCGGTCGATAAACATATCGCCACCTAGGATTTGTACGTAATCGTGAGATGATGCATCTACGCCCAAGTTAAATGATAATCCAGCAGTAGGCCTAGCTTGATTTCTTGCTATTACCTTGGAGGCATATACTGATGCTATTTCAAGACTTCTATCCGTAGAATTAGAATCCACATATACTATTTCTATCAAATCTCTAGGGTAATTCATATCCAAAATGGATTTGAAGCAATTCTCTAGGAACTCTTCCTCATTCTGACCGATAACAACTACACTTACCCTTGGTAGGGCTTTTAACATATTCATTTCAACCTCTTACTCACGATCTAAGAAAATATCCGCTTATATCTGAGACACACTGCATTACGTTCATCCCAGGCTTTTCGTTTATCTCCACTATCATGGGACCATTATCAGTTATAGCGATATCCCAACCCAAAAGATAGTTAGTAAAAAAAAGTCTGTGAGCCCTTGTAACTAAACCTTTGATCTCCTCAATATAGGGAATAGCAAAATCCTCAAAAACAATTCTTGAGTCAGGATGTTTGGGCTCAAGACCCAATCCCTCATGATAAGGACTTCTAAAACCATGCTTATGCAAGCAACCCCTCTCAAAATCCACTCCTACATAAATTGATCCTTCACTCCAACTATCTGTTTTAGCGTTCCCAGTAGCAAAGGCCTGGAATCCACCGACAATCTTCACGTCCTTCCCATCATATATCGTAGTTACCCTCATTATATTTAGTGCACTTGCATTGACGCTAGCAATGCTCTGATGCGAAAGATATTCTTTTTGTACAACCCATGCACCTTTTGCTACCTTGTCTTGAAGCTCGCTCATCATCACTTCTTTCCCGTTAAGGTATACCCCATTCCTGATTAGTTCCAAAAACAATACTCCAGTACTGGCCTCTAGAGTTGTATTCTTTATCACTAATTGAGAACCCAGTGAGAATATTTCACCAAATTTACATAGACCCCTGCGCTTAACTTGCAAATCGCCATTCACCACTAGGGCCAAATCTTCAATTGCCGGCAAACCATTGGCAATACAAATTGACCCTGCATAAAACTTATCTTTAGTAACAACATCGTAAGATAGGTTTGTGCCCAACTTCTCCTTAAGCAGTTTCTCCTCTCTATTCTTTACCCTAAATATTCTCTTTTTCCCGATATAGTTATGAGCACTCTTCCCTTTTTGATCATACCCCAAAGCATAGTACAAGTAGCAAAATTCTTGCTCGCGCAATAGAAGATAGATCAGATCAATAGCGATATGTAGCCAAATCTTCCTTTCCCCATCATAGTAATGCTTTGTCCTCCCTATACTATACCTATAAATCTGGCGAAAAACCACAAGAAACTTTAGTATGTATTTAAACATAAAACTCTCTCTCTACTGAATGAAAAAAAACTTTACTCTGATCATGTTACTACCACAACACACAGATATCATACAATATTTGTTGCTCTGGAACTAGATCCTCGGATTACATATTGCTGTCTTATTGGCGACAAGTAGTTATGCTTAAGAGCACTTAGCATTCCTGATAATGCAAAGAAATCGTGATTACCGCTTAAAGTCCCGGAAAAAAGCATTGCTACAAAAAGAGATATCCACGATAAAGATATAGCTTGCATACCAAAGTTTGCTTCAGGCTCATTGAATGCTCTCCTAATCACAAATATCACTTCTCGCATCATTAAAAGATAAACAAGAAAGCCTACTATACCGTATTCTACCATCAATTCCAAGAAAACATTGTGAGGATAGGGTCTACCAGTAATCTCGAAATAGCCCATAAGACCATGCCCAAATATTGGTTTTTTTAGAAACAGGCTCAAACTAGTGGAATAATCCCCATAACGAGCATAGGTCTCATAATTCTCCAAATCCTTAAATCTATCAACAACAGAGAACTGTTCAATGTTCATATGAGCCAGTATTGCCACTAGCATCAGGACTATCAGTATTGGTTTTAAGCTCCCCTGTATTCTTATACCAAATTGAAACCAAAACATCAAGGCTACTGCCAAGCCGATAATGGATGCTCTCTGTGAGCTAATAAGTATAATGAATACGGATGTTACTGCGGCCAGGATGCATATCGCACGCAAGATTAGTCTTTTATCATAGTAGAAAAGAGTAATCGAAGATAAAAGGCTTATCACACCAATTCTCGATAAATATATTGAGTTTAAGCCAATTTTTTGGAGTGTAGTACGATCACTCATTACCACTAATGAAGTATCCCCATATAGCATAACGATAACGAATGATACCAATGCTAAAATTGAGAACTGTATAGGAAAATCTTTGTAATCTGATTCATGATAAAAAAGCATAACAAATAATGTAGTGGGCACGACAACATAGATTAGCATGTCGCTAAGAAGAGCTAGTTTTTCATCTACATTGCTATAAGAGTACATGGTTGATATAATCGCCATAAGAAACAGGGCTAGGTACCCTAACAGAAAGCCATTCCGCATAGCCCTAGAAAACAATCTTTTAAGACTATTCCCATGATACACACCTAACAAGATATAAAAGCCAAACATAGAGATCCTCATCAATCGAGTACTGAGATCTAGACCAGCTCTCTCTAGCAGGATGCTAACTACAGGAAAAAGGAAAACAGCAAAGATTAAAATGACCTGCTGCTTGAAAAAACCCCAGCTTACAAGTCCTAAAAATAGAACTAGTAATGCTAATCTAGCATCCATAGCGTATCCATATCATCGTTTTAGTCTCCCGAATCTCAGCCCAACGTTACCCAATTGAGATATCAATATGCTCCTTATCTCATTGTATTCAGGCATTCTAAACAGTCTGCCTATTGTTACAACAGAAATGAATAAAACTATTGTTTTGGCTATTAGGCTAATAATTTGATTATGAATGCCTATCAATCCCGTAAGAAATTGGATAAAAGCTATCACCATTCCATATACTAACAAAGGAAATACATCCCTTAGCTGTAGAATTATTGGATACTTAGTTATCTTAACTGAAGCAACTGTGATTATCACATACTCTAGTATGGAGATTAGTACAACAATGAACAATAGGGAATAGATGCCGTGTATCACTCCAAGATAGATCAAAGGGAAAAACAATAACTTCGTGATCATTTGAATCCTTAGATACATTGCCGGTTCATTCTTGACCATAATTATGTTCATGTTAATATGGCGTAAAGGTAGCGTAACTGTGGATAACGATAATATCTGTAAATACGGAATAGCCTTAATCCACTTCTCTCCTAATAAAAGTGTAATGATCTCTTCAGACATAAAAACTAATGCGACAATACAGGTTAGTATAATATATAGAGATGTCCGTAATAGCTTTCGGTATGCTTCGAACTGAATCTCAGGTTTATCTTCTAGTTGAGCCAAGATGGGGTACGTAACTCTCTGTATAGTATTCATAAGTGAGTCTGTTGGTAGGTTTTTAAACTGCTCAGCTCTGGTATACAAACCCAACTCAGACATAGAAAAATATTTTCCAATGAGAAAATAGTATAGATTCGTGTATCCTCTGCTTACAAACTGTGCGATTAGCATTCTTGATCCAAATCCAAACATCTCTTTTAATGAATCAAAACTAAAGATAAGTTTCGGGCGCCATTTAGAATGAGCATAAAGCAATACTACTCTAGATAAGTTTTGCACAATACTCTTCCACAATAAACTCCAATAACTAAAACCAATCAAAGCAAGGACAATACCAACGGCACCAGAAACGACTGATGAAATCAAAGATATTTTAGTGAGGGATTTAAAATCAACCCTTCGAGCTAACTGTGTTTGTTCTACTAAACCAAATCCGTTGATAACCAATATAACAGACATCATCCTTAATAGCTTAGCTATATCTGGTACTTTGTAGAATTCTTGAACTAGTGGGGCTACTAACACTAAACTGCCGCACATCAATACACCAAGAATCAGGTTTGCATACAGCATTGTGTTCCAGTCTTCTTCAGAACAATGTTGTTTGCGAATCAGAGCTTTCGAGAATCCGCTATCAACCACCAACTGGGCAAGAGATGTAAACACTGTGATGATGCCTATCACTCCAAACTCAGCCGGGCTGAGTAGCCTAGCAAGAACAATTCCAATAGCAAAATGCAAGACTTGATTAGATGTTGTTTCTACAAAACTCCATTTTAACCCTGCAATTGTCTGATTCTTAATACCCAAAGGCTTCTCCCTTCGCACCTATGATCAGAATGTCGTCTCTGTTATTTCTTAGCCGATGATGGAGCAGTTTCTAATAACATTTTCAACTTATACCTTCTAACATGTAAGAGTATGGTAAATTTCTCGAATCATATCCAATATCAAATAACTTAACATGCATGAATTCAAATATGGCAACTAAGCTAATCCAGAAGCACAGCATATTACCTCACGCGTGTTGGTTCAGCGAACTGAGCTAATGCACATATGGTTCTAGAATTAGGTAAGCCCGTTGCTGGGTTTTGATTAAGCTCGTCATGTTTCAAAGCCGGTTACAGGTCTTTGCCTTGATACATAATTTGTATGCAATAATGTGACACTTCGTTGTTGGGAAGGCAGTTTTATCAATTTACAATATACGATTACTTGGTTTGGGTGTCTTTGTTCGTGGATTTGATTATTGATGTTAGAGATCTTATCAGATTTTTTATCAATATCGATGACCCCTGAAGAATACTATAGAATGGTAATCGATTAACTATATCTGCGCGGCCACTGTAGAATAGTCGTCCAAGAGAAGCATAAAGGCAAATATCAATTACTAAACAAAAAAGTCTTTTCTATGCCATATATCACAGCCAGTAGCATAAAAAAACTCCTATTGATCACCATATTAGTACCATAGACGATAGCCGTGATGAAAGCTATTACTGCCCAGAAAAACAAAAGATATTTATACTTCATTGAATGCATATCGAATCACGCTTTTAAAACAGTTTTGTTGTGTATCGATGTTTAACAGAGAGATATAGGTTAGCTAAGTAGAATATGCCATAAACAGAGAAAAACACAATCATGGGCTTTAAGGGTAAAGACCTTCTTTTTTCGTTCCCAAAGAATGATATTGCTCCATATAGAAAGAACATATACGGTAGAATTGAATAGAACTTATCACGTATTGCAAAGCAAACCAGTCCCAGTAATGCAAACAAGCTTAATACCGTGCTGAATATGAAGGGTAAAAGCATGTAATACTCTTTACTAAGTATTATATCTTTATATACAAGGGGGCCCCAACTGTGTTTAAACCAGGTAGTAACGAAGCGATTCAGATATCTTTTAGCCTTGATAGGATAACTCGCTTGAGGTGAATTTCGTCTTTGGTCCCACTGCTTAGCTTCCTCTTTATACCATCCATTAAAGGATCTATCGAAAATCTCACGAGAACTAAGATTATACCAGTTATCCTTTTCTAACCTATGGAGTTCTTCAGTATTTAACTCGTTTCTGGCTGCAGCTCTCCTGATACTTGCAATGTATGCACTACTTTCATGAGTTAGCGCACAACCGACTGTTTTTACGATTCGAATATCTGGATAGTATGTGTAGACTTTGTTTAACCATGGAAAAAGAACTACGATGAATACGAGGGAATATATTGCAACGCTCCTCAACCTTTGTACCAGTTTTCCTCCCTTTGGGTTTATTAGGATAAGAAAAGCGATGATTGGCAGATAGACTACCATCACTTGAAAAGTCAATGTCGAGATCGCCATCATAATGGCAGCCAAGATCAGATACATGAATCTTCGACTTTCATTATATCTCGCGAATGCGTAAACTGATAAAGTAAAAAGAAAAAGCAGTAACGGCTCGCGCAGCACACTAAAGCAGTACACAATCAGTGGATAATATACAGAACATAGCAGGGTGGCAGCTCTGGCAATGAGCTTTGAGCTTATCAGCAATAAATAGTTGTAGAAGATCAATATGGTAAGCATCATCAAGATCAATTGAGCATATCGAACAAATTGTATATCTCCGCGGTTTTCCGATATCTGCCTGTCTTCTATATTATAGTTATCAAGATATGGGACATCGTGCCCCAGATGATAGACAGCCATCAAGGCAGCCAAGAAAACTGGATAACCCGGCTCCCGAAAAAAATTACCTTCTTCCGGGTTCTTAATACTACTGTAAGTGCCATTGTTTACCAAATTCACAGCATAATTTATATACCAGGTTGAGTCTGGATATAACTCCCTAGGATTATGAACCTTTATGGCCATGAAACCCGTAACGAGGACACACACCATAATTGTCATCAAAAACCATCTTGATTGAAGGTTGACTAACGAATTCCTAATTCTGCTTATGGATGAGAATGATGATGTATCCACTATCGATCTTTTCATTATCCCTCCTATTAGATATTTATACCATAGCATCTACAATTTGTAGTATTGTTCAAACTGTGCCTATATAACCTGACAATTTAGACTTCTATGAACGAAACTAAGAACATGACTCGAGTATCCAAGTTCAAAAATTTGCTTTTATCTTTCTTACGCTCTTTACTTGTAATGTTATTCATATATTTATCCTTTCATTGCTGAATACTGCCCTGGCTGAAATCCTTCAGCTCTTCCACAAAATGGTTACATGGCTTAAGCTGATACTCCTGCACCAAGCCCTGATTCACAATCCTGCATAGTGGTATATGGTGTTCCGGGATTGGAAAAGCACTTAGTAAAGACATAATCTTATTGATGTCCGGGATGGATAAACAAAGAATGTTTAGATAAGCTCCATTTAAGCATAGTTTAGCAGTTCCCATCATCAAAACTCAATCCATTCTAAACCAATATCTTGTGGCAATAAACCACAAAATAGCGGCATCCTAAGCAATGCCCCGGTATAATAATCCGCATTAGGGCAATCGCATGCCACACTGAACTTCATACCGAACTTGCTTCTGTGTAAACTCTGATAGTGAAACACTGCATGAACTCCTTTCTCTTTCAGAGAACGTATTAATGCATCCCTATGCTCCTCATTATTGGCTAGAAGATAGAACATATGGGCATTATTGGTCGCATACTCAGGTATATATGGCAATCTCAATTTTAGCTCATATGCTTGATCTGAGAATAGCTCATAATACCTATTCCAGATTGCCTTACGCTTGTCCTGAATATCGTCCAAACACTCCAATTGCGCCCACAAGAAAGCTGCAATCATATCAGAAGGCAAAAAAGATGAACCAATATCCACCCAACCATATTTATCGATCTCACCCCTGAAGAAGGCTTGCCGGTTGGTGCCTTTTTCCCAGATGATCTCACTGCGTTCGATAAATCTATCGTCATTCACTACCAACATCCCACCTTCTCCGGAAGAGATGTTCTTGGTCTCATGAAAGGAAAAGCAGCCCAGATGACCAATCCCACCTAAGGCTCTGCCTTTATAAAAGCTGTCAATGGCCTGGGCAGCATCTTCCACTACAAACAGCCCATATTTATCTGCCAGAGCCATGATCTTATCCATATCACAAGCCACTCCGGCATAATGCACAGGGACAATGACTTTGGTCCGGGAAGTGATCAATGCCTCAATTTTGTCTTCATCAATACCTGGATGATCCTTTCTGCTATCACAGAAAACCAGCCTTGCACCTCTCAAGGCAAAGGCATCCGCTGTCGAGACAAAGGTATAAGATGGCATGATTACTTCGTCTCCAGGACCTACGCCTGTTAATATGGCAGCCATCTCCAGGGCATCTGTGCATGAGGATGTTAACAGACACTTCTTGAAGCCATAGCGCTCTTCGAAGTAAGCTTGACACCTCTTGGTGTAGTATCCGTTTCCGGATATGTGCCGGCGCGATATTGCGTCTTGGATGTAAGCAAGCTCTTTCCCGGTTGTGTATGGCTTATTAAACGGTATTTTCATAACGATCTATTTTTCGCCTCAGCTTGCTTTTCTTTGAAAGTTGAAAAGAAGTGGTAATGCCAACGCTGATTTGATAACAGCGTTCACATATCCTAACAGAGCCAGACTGACAGCTTGCTCTGAAGGTACTCCAAATATTCCTAAGAGCCACACTAGCGACAACTCTCGAACACCCATCCCACCCACGCTTTGACTCTAGATGGTCCTGAACCTTTTGGGAAAAGGCATTATTGCCGGACAGCCTCCCAAATTGTAATGCTTGGATCACATATACCTGTTCATTTGGACATTGGTAAGTTTTATTGAATGGTATTTGCATTATACATGTTTTATTCATTAGCAACTTCCTCTCTATCTAGCTTTTTTTTTACGTCTAGCAGTAATGGCAGAGAAATGAATGATATTAAAAGCGTGTTGATATACGCGAGTAATGACAATGTGACTGCCTGTTCAGACGGGATGTTAAACATACCAAGAAGCCACACAAAGGATAGCTCCCTCACTCCCATCCCTCCTACACTAATTGGCAGAGCAGTTATTAACCACATAATTGCGACAGAAAAAACAATACTTAGGAAATCTATGTTATATCCTAAGTGTACGCTCAAGATGTAGTATATTGTAAATGATATCAGATGAATAGGAATACATAAAGCAAGTGATCCAAACACCAACTTGAGGTTAACTCGATAAAAACCAAGAGCATTTTTCCAAGCTTCAAAACCACTTGTCACAATTCGTTCTAACGGTTTTATCTTACATAAAAGACGTTCCACCCAGTCAACTATCTGGATATTCAGGAAAACTAACGCCCCTCCCCCAGAGACTACGAACAGCAGAAGCAAATACACGAAGTCGATTTCTAGTTGCACTCGCATCACTGTAAGAGCAAATATGCCAAAAAGTAGTATAGATAATAACCCAATAGAACGATCTACAAATACCGCAATGACATCATTCAATCTGTTTGATGTTCTTTCTCCGACTGCGTAAACTGTCTTAACAATATCCCCACCCAAAGCACCCGGCATTATCAAGTTAAATAGATGGCTCAGCATTGATAGTCGGAAATAAAACCATCGTGATAAACGCTCACTTCTTACTGGGTGCAATAACTCCCACCGTATACCGCACAACCAATTACGAACCAATGAAAGCATAACTGTCGCTATATATATCAGTGGGTTAACAGAGGATAATCCTTTTACTACAAGTGTGAAGTCCACAGATCTATATAGGAAATAAACACTCATCAACAAAACGCAAATATTGAATATATACTTTAATTTCTTCTTTGGCATATATCTTAACTTATCATCGGTTGTATGGTCTAAACATCTATTAGCTTCTTATTAAGTTGGATAATCTGGATCGTGAATCTATCATTAAAGAGGCAGCACTGCGGAAGCTAAGTCTGTGTAAATTGGATAAGGTGTGCCTCAGGTTTTTGCTCTGCATTGCTCGATACCCTGATTTCGCCAACCTCGCATAATCAGAGTCCGAAAACCTCGGATCATCTATGTTATCACAAAGACTTCTATATTTTTCTTCCCATATTCGTTTTTCATCATCTGATAATGCTTCAATATGAAAATTACTCGTTGTTTTGGTAGGGATGAAGCTATGCCTAGTTATTCCGTTATCCCACTCAAAATAAAATATCCCCCCAACTTGGGTCTCCCCCATAAACAGTTGGTCAAACAGAAAGTTCCCCATGCTGAAAACACAACCAGATTTCTCTCTTCTTTTGAAACCCTGTAAAACATGAGGACCATGCCCCAATATCAAGTCAACACCATTGCTAATCCATTTGTTTGCTAGTTTTTTGATACTTGGGGCTACTTCATGGATATACTCACTCCCCCAATGAACCGAAATAATCAGTAAGTCACATTTCTGTTTTGCACTATCTATAGTCTTTACTACAATCTCGTTTTCTATTTCGAGAAAATGTCGTTGACGAATCCCAGAAGATAGTGTAGTTGGGATATCACATAGAGATATTATTCCCACTTCATGCCCGTTAATACTAACTAACTTGCAGTATATCTCACCGCGTGACATCTCTGGGGTCCACCCAATAGGTGTGATTCCCGAACTGACTAGTAGATTGTAACTTTCTGTCGCTGAATCATAACCATGACCAAGAAAATGATTATTGGCTATGTTCAAATAGTTGAATCCGGCTTCAGATAGAAATCTAGCTGTCTCCGGATCACCCCTAAATGTTCGCGACTTCAACCATGGAGTTTCATCCTTGCGTGATAACGGAACTTCGAGATTCCCTATGACAATATCTCCCTTGAGCAAGGGATTCACTTCTTCAAAAACAGTAAATGGATTATTTTTTCGAAGCTTTGTTCTTATACCCCTATCTAGGAAATATGGCCCTTCGCCAGGCATTATGTCGCCAACTGCACAAATCTTCAAACTCACTCTATTGAATCAACCTCTATTTCTATCCTAGAGCACAATTCACAAACAGTGGATTCAGCATCTGATTCAGTAATGCCCTTGACTATTACATGTCCAATTCTATGCGTTTTATCTACGAATTTGGGTATCTCATCGCCAAGGCTATAATCTAGTGATAGTTCAATCAAATCGGGGTGTATCACCTTACTTGTATCCAACTGACTAAGGATGCCACCCTTATCTGAAAATAGTAACCTGGCAGCATTTGGGATAGGAGTTTTATAGCATAAGTTGATCGGCTCGCCCATTGCTGCATTGATAATATTCTCATAGTGGTTAAAACCAAAATATGTAGAAACAGATTCCGGTAGGCAAGCTCCTCCGCCTGCTCTCGCACCGATTTCGACGATGTATGATTTATTGTCCTCAATGAAGATATCTACATTAACAGCGCTGTTGTCTATTCCCAAGGCTTTAATACCTCTTGAGACTTGGTCACAAACATCAGATTCAAGTTCGCTATCCAGGCCAGCTGGAACAGATTGACCAATTGGTACCGGAGCATTTGTTTCAATCACGGCTTTACGATGCGGAAGGATATACTCTACTTTGCCATTCTGAATAAAAGCTTCTGCTCCAATCTCTTCTCCCCGTAGATACTCCTCAACCATTATGTAACTGCAGCGCGAAAAGCTGATACATTCCTGAAAGGCGCTTTCAATCATATCTTCTCTTATGATGTGGATAATACCCCTGTTGCCGGAGCTATCAACTGTCTTGAATACAACATCAGATCCCAGGGTCAAGAAAGAATCTAATGCCTGAGATACAGATTCAACCTTTATTCCCTTTGCGCACCGTACTCCACTCCGAATAAAAGCTTGCTTCATCTCATGCTTGTTGTTAGCAAGCCTTGCTGAATCGAAAGATACACCATTCAAGCGAAGTGCATCATTTACGTATCCGATGGTCTTTACCCCCACATCGCTTCCAACTGTGCATATCCCGGAAATCTGATGCTTTACTGCTGCTTCTAGCACTTTCTCGTAGTCTCTTATGTCTATGTACTCTATCTCATCAGCAATTCTGAAGCCGGGATACTTTCCTCCATAACTTACAACTACAGATGTGATTCCCATCGCTTTAGCAGTTTTTATCAGTGGGTACTGATAAACTCCTGCCCCTAAAATCATTATCTTCTTCATTCTTCATTCTTCATTCTTCATTCTTCATTCTTCATTCTTCATTTAAAGAATCACATCCCGCTCAACATAGACCGGCATCTTTTTAGTTTCCATCAGGATTCTGATCAGGTATTCTCCAATAATCCCCAATGTAAAGAGTATGAAACCGGAAAAAAAAGTAATCGCTACGATCAGGGAAGTCCAGCCAACTACAGAAACACCAAAGAACAAATGTCGAATCACAAAATATACTCCGATAAGCATGCTAAACAACGCTAATAGAACTCCAAAAGTACTGATAAGCTTCAAAGGTAATACTGAGTTACCAATAATGATCCCTAAAAAGTCCTTAAACAGCCTATCAAGCTTGTATCCGCTACGACCGTAGACTCGCGCTTTGTGTTCAACCTGAACTGCCATTACCCGATTTGTCGCATGCATTATTAGTCCTCCGACTCGGGGTTGTTGGATGTTTATCTCGGCAATTCTGTGGGCGAGGTCTGCCTTGATAATCCTGAAGCTTGTCACTTTGATGTCCTCGTCTCTTTTACCGATCACCTTCCCAAGCTTGTTTATAGCAAGTGATCCCAGATTTCGATACCAGTTATGCTTCTTGGATTCATAGTTCCCAAACACCACATCAATCTCCGGATTCTCTTCCAATGCCTTAATCAGCTTGGGAATTTCTTCCGGAGGATGTTGAAGATCGTCGTCCAGCATAATGACAAAGTCCCCTGAAAAATACTTCAATCCACAAAGTAGAGCTGCGTGCTGACCGAAATTCTTGGCAAGATTGATGATTTTTACCCGTTCATCCTTTTCATGAAGATCTTTCATTACATTCCATGAATTGTCCCGAGATGAGTCATTCACCAAAATTAACTCGAAATCTGCTTTTACAATCTGCTCAAACACCGCTTTCACTCGCTTATGGAGTTCGCCCAAGCTGTTCTGAGAGTTGTAGACGGGGACGATGATGCTATAGATCAATTTGTTACACTCGTTCTTTGGGATAGTCGCTCCAAATTCTTCAAATACTTCTTGTATATCCCGTCTTTATACATCATGAACTCTGACCGAAGCATGGATATATAAAAGAAATTTCTGTACCTGTTACCATCCCACCAATCTTCTCGAAGCAAACCATCAACCTTGTAGCCCAGTTTTTTTACGTCGAAGTTCAGAATATCAGTAGATTCTTCCCTTACCTTTCCATATACTTTGTTGAGCCTTAGAGTCTCAAATGCGAAGACCGATCTAGCAAAAAACACGTCAAAAGTCAGGTGTCGATATTGCTCTAGAATAATAGTCCTGCCGCTTTCTGCCTTTTTTGATTTATAATCTATATCATATAGCGCTGTTGTCCCAATTCTGTCACCTGATAGTTTATCTCTGACAACCCAGTAATAATCGTTAATTCTATTGTTATAAACAGCCAGCCAATTGTTGTGTAGCTCCGGAGTCAATTGGCCCCCGGATAGGGCATTTAGCTCTGTACGTGTTCTGATCGAAACAATGAAATCTGTGTCATCTTCGGTTACTTCAACAAGGTAACAATTAATTCCATTCAGTAGGGGCGCCTTAGTCATGGTGTAATCCTGTTTATTATGTATTATAATTTATCAAAAGATTGCATTTCACAATTTATAACATTTGGCCTAAGGGTAATTTCGCCATCAATCGCTGAATTGATCCCATAACCCATTCAGAAGCATCTGATAGTAGATATACGCAAGTATGGACAAAGTCTTCAGTTCTTCAAAACGACCCAATGGATATAATTTCTCTCAGGTCTCAAGCTTTTCCTGTATGGCATAAGCTTCCATCATCTTTCCCTTGACCATGCCTGGTTGGATGGCATTCACGCGAATCTATTGAGAGGCTAGCTCCTAAGCCAATACTTTTATGAATGAGTTTATTTTACGATTTTGATGAGGAATACATTGAATTTGAAACCGATGCATAAGAGGTGGAGATCAACGACATCACGACTATCGCCGCGGCCTTATTGATTTTCTTCTTTAATAAGCTCCGAAAAAACATGATCAATGAACACAATATCCTCCGTCGATCACCAGATTGCTTCCGGTGATCCAGCGTGATGCCTCCGAAAGCAGATAGATGCAGGCATAGGCCACATCCTCCGGAACTCCAAGCCCCAAAGGATGCCTGGCGATTACATCGGCACGGGCATCTTCCGCCAGTTTATCCAGAAAAGCCTGAGACATTTTGGTAAGGCATACGGCTGGTGATATACAATTTGCCCGAATCTTGCGAGGTGCAAATTCCAAAGCCAGAGTCTTCACGCCATTGATGAGAGCGGCCTTGCTGCTGGAATAGCCAAGCTTGGCAGCTTCAGCTTTGATCCCTGCCACAGATGCCAGAAACACCATGCTGCAACCCGTTTCCCGGGCATTCTTTTTCTTGGCGATCTGACGGGCAAATTCGAAAGCGGCAAAGACATTCACAGCATAGATTCTTTCAAAATGTGTAGCAGTCATCAGCTTGACCGGAAGGATCAATTCCACTCCGGCAGAATGAACAAAACCATCCAGCGCACCCAGATGTTCCACGGCTTTGCTTACGATCGGTTCGATATTCTCATAAGTGCTGATATCACCTGGCAGGACGATATGACCTTCGCCTTCCAGAGCCTGAAGGGTTTCCTCCAGCCGGTTCAGATCCCTGCCTACCAGGGCAAGCCTGGCACCCATGCGGCTGCATTCGAGGGCGCAGGATCTGCCAATCCCGGATGAGGCACCGGTGATGAGGATATTCTTACCGCTGAGACTGTAGGGATTGTAGCTGGCTGTCATAAGCTATCTATATCTCCAAAAGCTTGCAGATCTGTACCTGATTCATATCCACGATAGCGCTGCCCAGGGAAAGCCCCACCCCAAATCCACTGATCAGCATACGCTTGTCCATGCCTGTAAGGCTGGCATGCAATTCTGACACTATGGTGAGGGGGATGGATACCGAGCTGGTATTGCCGTAGCGATCCAGGCAAAATGGTACCCGCTCCGGATCCAGTTTCATCTTTTTGATCAGGTGTTCATTCATGAATTTATTAGCTTGATGGAAGACGAAGAAATCGATCTCCTCTTTGCTGATCTCGGTTCTTTTATAGAGATTCTTGATCTGGCGGGGAACTTCAGTGATCACAAATTCAAAAACCCCATTACCATCCATATAGCCTTGCTCATCGGTGCGTACCGAGCCGTCTTCATATACCTTTTCCTGCACCGATTCACAACTGCTGGGATATCTGTAACCTCCGGATTTGATCTTGATATAGTCATTCTTCTCACCATCGGAATCGATCAGGAAATGTGAATCCGCAGTTCCTGGCAGCTTCTCCACCAGACAGGCAGAGCCGGCATCGCCAAAGAGGAATCCTGTCTTCCGGTCTTTTTGAGAGTAGGCCCGGGTACGAGTCTCTCCATTCAGGAGCAGTACCTTGCGGATCGCTTGCTGACCCGCCATGCTGAACGCCAGATTCAAACCCACCACAAACCCGGAACAGCCCAGGTTCACATCAAACGCAGCACAGGACCTGGGCAAGCCCAAACGGTGTTGCAGGATTATCGAGGTGGCGGGCATCCGGTAATCCGGGGTTTGGGAGATAAAGATCAAAAGATCGATCTCAGATCTGTCGATTCCCGTTTCTTCGATCAATTGCTGCGCTGCGGCAAAACACAGATCCGAAGCGCACATCCCTTCCGGGGCTACACGTCTTTCATACACTCCGGTCTTTTCCACGATCGCTTCCGCGTCTTCCCTGGCAAAATGAGGGTTGTCCGTGAGATTCGTAAATACTTGCTGCGGCACCGCCGCTGCCAGAGCCCTGATCCCTACACCCCGATGGCTGAAGTATGCCATGCTTTACTCCTCTTCCCCCTGATGCTGCTGTACGTAATCGTACACTTCCGCCAGGGTCTTCAGCTTGCCAAATTCCTCGCGGGGAATCACCAAACCGTATTCTTCATCAATAATCGAGATCACAGACAGATATGCCAGTGAATCCCATTCTTCATAAGCGCGAAATTCATCTTCCGGATTCAGATCAGATAGATCCCGTTCCAGAGTCTCAGCCATTAGCTCTAAGAATTCTTTCATGTGTATCTCCTATTGTGTGCTTTGATATTTTCAGGGTTCTATGTAAAGAACCAGGATCAGGCCCTGAGCCCGAATCTTTTTCTATGCGCGGGGAATAAATAGCTGTGATCTATATATGGCAGTAGCTTCTCCAGCATTCCCCGATCCCGGGTAAGCTGCAGCATAAAGGTGCCCAGGTACAGTTGGCTTCGATCAGTACTGGCCACATCAGGGCAGATAGTTACATCCCTGCTAATGGAATTATCCCCTGATTCCAGTACCCTGTACCGGAACTGCAGATCTGGGAGTGTAGTTTACTGTATAAGCTACACCCGAACCAGGATAATTACTATCAAATATATGATCAACCAGATTGCTCGATTTCCAATAATTGTTGGGATAGTGTTGATTGGAATTTACTCCCAAATAAGCTATGTAACCGTCAGCATACACACTATTTACCCCCTTAAGGTGGATATAGAATTTATTCCCGTAAAAATTGTTTCTTTGGATGTAGGGGTTACAATAACCGGGATCTGTTGCTACTCCACCTCGATTGAGTTCAATGTCGCGTTGGTTATCATAGAAATCATTGTATTCAATTGCTGGAGATGATGCACTTGGTGCGATTGCAACGTCATTCTTATCGAAACTATTGTGCCTAATCTCTTGTGGATTCAAGAAAGAACGAATCCCCAGATAAGATCCATAAAAGTAAGAATCTTCCACTGTCGCTTTTGCCTGGTGCAGCATGCATGATTCGTGATTGTTTACAAAAAGCGATTTCTCAATGTGTGCTTTGACGTATGACGTGATCCCTTTATGGGGATTGTTGTAGACCAACATCCTTTGGATTTCCGCAGACTCGCTGGTGAGGTTGAGGGCAGAGGCATTGGCATTCCGGATGATGCTGTTTGAGAAGGAGATGGGCTGGTTGTTTGTAGCTACGCCATTGTTTGCATACTCGCAGATCATCCTGGAGATCTGAGGAAGACCTTGCAGGCTCTTGATCCCAAAGCTGTCAAACTTGGGCAGGGAATCTGCTTTGGTGGTAGTATAAATCTCCTCAGCGGTACTTACTTTCCAATATCCGGAAGAGCCCCTACTGCTAACATTGCCATACAAATCCAAGCGGTTTCCGCTTTCGATGAGGATACTCGTTCCAGTGTGAATCGTGACATTGCCCATAATCACAGAATCATCTGCCACTCTGTAGGTCCTGCCGGAGAGAAAACTGTAATCCGTTTCAATCGCAGCGGGCAGTTGCCGTTCCGGATACAGGCTCACGTCCGATCTACCTACGGGCAGGGTGTTTCCCCCTTCAGCAAGATTGAGATTGGGCACATAGATGTATCCCCAGCCTGTTTTAAGTATTGCCAGATTATAGGAGCCCGGCGTGATCCCGGAAAAGGAGAAATTCCCATCCGCAGCGGTAGTAATGACTTTCACCGGATTCAGGAGCCTGTGGTTGAATTCCGTCTCCTGATTGATGATAACCCCGATCTGGGGGTATTCCTGATTGAGCCTTACGATCGTGGTATCCAGCACCGCCAGAGGGTAAAGGGCTACGCTTATCCCGGAAAAATCCGCTGGATCCAAGGCGGGGTTATCAGTATCATTCACCAAAACCACACGACCCGTAAGGGATGCAGTAGGAGGCTTGGTGGTGGAGTTGCAGCTGATCAGCGCTAATGCTAACAAAATGAATAATGAACAATGAATAATGAACAGTGAATGATGAATAATGAATGATGAATAATGTTTGATGGTTTTCAAGAAAAGATGAGTGAAGGTTGAAGGATGTGGATTACGCATTGAGGTTCTCCTTGGATGACTTGATGATTGAGGTTAGGATCCTGATAATCTCCTGGGTTCTTGGTATGAGCCTTGTATCAGAAGTCAGGTAGGAACTCCTTATTAGCAATTGCAACCAGTACTCGGTTTCCGAGGCTTCTTTGAGCGCTATCTGGGCTTTGGCTATAAACTCTTTTTTGGATATCGCCAGATTTGCTTCGCGCATATTGGCACCAATTGATGTACCAGAGCGCACCAATTGCTTTGATAGTACATATTCTCTCTTTTCTTCAACAAGAAACTTGTAGGTCTGCACTATCTCCAGTGCAAAATCAAAAGTCTTATCCAAGATCAAGTTATCAGTTTTCATCATTCATTATTCATCATTCATTATTCATTAACAAGCTTGAGCAGATACTCCCCATAACCGCTTTTACGGATTGGTTCAGCTAGCTTGCAGAGCTGCTCTTTATCGATAAAGCCTTTGCGGTAGGCGATTTCCTCAATACAGGATATCTTGAGGCCTTGGCGACTTTGAATTACTTCCACAAACTGGGAAGCTTGCATCAGAGAATCGAAGGTGCCGGTGTCCAGCCAGGCAGTACCGCGCCCAAAGACCATCACTTTCAGATTTCCCTGCTTCAGATAGACTCTGTTAACATCGGTGATTTCATATTCACCACGAGCTGAGGGCTTGATCTCATGCGCGATTTTGATCACGCTATTGTCATAGTAGTACAAGCCGGGAACTGCGTAATGGGATTTTGGTTGTTTGGGTTTTTCTTCGATGCTTATTGCCTTGAGGTTCTCATCAAACTGCACAACGCCGTAGCGCTCCGGATCGTGTACCGGATAGGCCGTAATGACCGCACCATCGGGATTAGTGCACTTATTCAAACGTCCGGCAAGGTCCGCTCCGTAGAAGATGTTGTCGCCCAAGATCAGGCATACATCATCCTTTCCGACAAAATCTGCTCCGATCACAAAGGCTTGAGCCAAGCCATTGGGCACTTCCTGCACCTTGTATTCAAAGCGCATCCCCAGTTGGGAGCCATCACCTAGTAGTTTTACAAAACCAGCCTGATCTTCCGGAGTGGTGATGATCAACACTTCCCTGATACCGGATAGCATCAGGGTAGAAAGCGGGTAATAGATCATGGGTTTGTCGTAAACCGGCATGAGCTGTTTACTGACGGATATGGTTAGAGGGTGGAGGCGAGTACCGGCGCCGCCGGCGAGTATGATCCCTTTCACAGCGCCTCCGGCGATGTGAATTGAGGATTGAGAATTGAGAATTGAGAATTACTTGGTGTTCTCATCATTGCTCTGTCCTTTTGTTGTTTTGATGATTGCAGTTAGGATTCTTATGATTACTTGGGCTTCGTTATGGATGGTGTGATGGTTTTCCATGTAGTCGGAGGCCATCAAAAGCCGGATCCAATATTCAGTTTCTCTTGCTTCTTTAAGCGCAATGGAAAGTTTGAGGATAAAATCTGCTCGGGATTGCGCTTCTATAGCTTCATGTACATTGGCTCCAATAGAGGTTACGGATCGTAGCAACTGCTTTGACATTACATATTCTTCCATATTTTGGGTCAGATTCCTGTAAACATCAATGATACTTAATGCAAAATCATAGCTCTTATCTTTTATCAAGTTCTCTTTGGTCATAATTCTCAATTCTCAATCTTCAATTCTCAATTTGTCACCAACCCTCTAAACCTTCTCAACCTTCTAAACTAACCATCACATAATCGTTCCCAATCTCTCCTGCTGATACTTATTACTTTGGATATTCTGCCACCAATCCTGATGATCGAGGTACCAGCGGATGGTCTTACGGATGCCTGTCTGGAAGTTTTCTTTGGGCAACCAATCCAGGTTGCATTTGATTTTATCGGCATCAATGGCATAGCGAAGATCATGACCGGGGCGATCCTGCACGTATGTGATCAGTTCTTTGTATGACTTCAGTTTGCTTGAAGGCTGCATTTCGTCCAGAAGTTCGCATATGGAATTCACGATATCGATATTGCGGATCTCGTTATGTCCGCCGATGTTATAGGTTTCGCCCACTTTGCCGTGCACGATCACGCAGCTAATAGCTTCGCA
>Ga0265295_1002535_pt1 | contig 28671 bp, 27 predicted proteins | sample Munlansysbiofilm_FD_192503 | JGI IMG/M metagenome (GOLD analysis project Ga0265295, IMG submission 192503) | Leachate microbial communities from a municipal landfill in Southern Ontario, Canada - Methane capture system biofilm | ecosystem: Engineered > Solid waste > Landfill > Unclassified ... | reverse complement strand
AGGTTTTGCGGCGCAGGTTATCCGCAAGAATGGCCAGGGCATTTTCTTTGGCCCGGACCTGGTCAAAGTCGTCAATTCCATAGCAGTCGCTGCGGCTGTCACAGTAGATACAGCCATGGGAGCAGCCCCGATAGATATTCATATTGTAGTCAGTGCCGAACCAGAAATTATTTTTGGTTCGAGTCAGCATATTTTTAGCAGGGATGGTATCCATAAGAGACCTTTCTTTATCGAGCGATCAGCGCACAATCAACCCCAATAATTTAGCCAGTTCGGCGGCTTGATAGACGGTGACGGCAGCGCCGTTTAAAGCGTCAATAGCGACAATCAGGCCATCCAGTTGACAGGTGGTGAAATCCAGACCCTTGAGGGGAGTCTTGAAAAAGTTGGTCCGACTGAAATTGACATCATCCAGTTTGATTTGGGAGAGTTTGCACTCACTGATGGTGGCCTCGCTGAGATCGCAGTTGGAAAACTGGTTGCTTTTAAGCCGGGCCTTGCTGAAATTGGCATATTGGAAGCTGGAATCTGATGCCATCAAGTTTTCCAGCTGCGCCTGATGAAAATCAGCACCCAGCAGCTTGCAGGCAAAAAACTGACAGCGGTTGAAATAGCCCTCGGCAAAGTTACTGTTAGACAGACTGCATGATTGAAAGCGGAGATCCCGGCAATCGACTTTTTCAAAGTTGCAGTCAGAAAAATCACAGTTTTCAAAAAGCGATTCCCGGAAAGAAAGATGGGAAAAATCCGCTTCGTTTAGCGTTAAATCTTTAAAATGTCGGCCTTCGATATTGAGTTCTTCCTCCCGAGCCCAGTGAAGCAGGGTGGTGAGATCAGCGTCCGGCTCAAGGTGATCAGGCAAACTAGGAGCGATTATTTTAATCGTCTTGGGTTTATTCTTGTTCATTAATTGCATCCTCTCCAAGCGTTATTATTTGGTTTGTTTTTATATTCTGCCTCATCTTACGATTAAGTTGGCAGATTCACCGCAGTGCAGATGGCTGGCTAGCGATGCCGGCCCAAGTGCGGTGCCATTAGTTGATAAGAACTGCCTGTTGAGATGAAAAGCTTTTAATGAGATTATACCATATCGGAAGCCCACCGGGTGATTCAGTTTGATATTGGCGAGGGGAGCTTATCCAATCGACAGCTATTGCTGTGATTAACACCATCGATTCGGATTCCAGAGAACTGGCCTATCCGGATGGCTTAAAGGTAGATTCTAAAGGAAATCTGTATATCGGTCAATACAGTATGGGACGGATTTTAGAGGTTGCCGCGATGCAAAAAAACTGCTCGAGCACCTGTAAAACAACCAAAACAAATTAAAACAATAAAATAGGGTAAAATTTAGCGCTATTTTAGGGCTTGATTAGAAATATTCAGCGATGGGTAAAGGGGGCGGGCGGAATTATCAGGTCGGTGCTGCCGAGCTGGCGGGGGCCGATTTTCAGGCGGCCTTGCATCTGGTCAACCAGCGTGATCGCCAGGGGGTCTTCTTTGTCGTCAATCCCGGTGGTCACCGCGACGATGCCATTGGTGGGGTGGCGGCGCATTTTGTCGAAGCTGACGATCTGCCGTTGGCCGACCAGTACGCCAATTTCCAGACCTTCCCCCTGGAACCCTCGATTATTGTCCAAACCCGAAAATCTTTACACGGTTATTGGCTGTTGCAGCCACCGGAGACAGCAACAACGGATCAAGCCCTAGCCCTTAGTCAATTCAGCCCGATCCAGAAAGCCCTGGCCGCTGTTTTTAAAGGCGACCCGATGATTTGCAATCGCAGCCGGGTGATGCGGCTGCCAGGATTTTTCCATAACAAGAAAGAGCCGGTGCTGGTGACCTGCCTTAAATTCGATCCCCAGCTGCGCTACACCCAGACAGATCTTTCGATGGCGATCGAGAGCGTCACCACATCATCACCGGCTCCATCGCCGACTGCGGCCGCCCCGGTCATACCGCCAAAATCCGGCAACAGCGCAACGACAGTCAGCATTCCCGGATTTTCACCAGTCGCGGATGAGGTGGATCTCCAGCGGATGCTTAAAAATTGTGACTTTTTAAGCCATGCCCAGGCCACCGCAGAAACCCTGAGCGAACCATTGTGGTATGCCATGATCATCCAGCTGGCCGGGTTTACCGGTGGCGAAGCCGTTATCCAGAAATTGTCCCAGGGCTATCCCGGCTATACCACCGCCGCCACTGCGAAAAAAATCGCCCAGTTTAAAAATACCGGGTCTGGCCCGATAAACTGTGAAACGCTTCAGAGCTGGGGCTATCCATGTCCCCGGCTGGGGAGCTGTCCGGCGAAGGCACCCTGGGAGCGGGGCAAGGTGCCGCTGCCAATCTGGTATCTCAAAAAACCCAATGGTTATCGGTTGATGCCGGGGATTCTGGCCAATGAACTGGCCAAATACAAGCATATTTTTTATGCCGGGGAAGCCTACTACCAATATCAGAATGGGGTCTATAAAATGGTGGACGACCGTCACTGTCAGAAAATTGTCCGCAAGTATCTGCGCCCGGATCATGTGCAGATGGCCCAGATCAATGATGTCCTGGGCCAATGGACCGTTGAAATCAGCCGCAGCGCCGAGGGACTGAATCGCGATAAGCAGATCATCAATCTCAAAAACGGCCGTTACGATCGGGCCAGTCGGCAGTTGCTGCCCCATGACCCCGCCATCTTATCGACCATTCAGTTACAAGCCGGCTACGATGAAAAAGTCGTCGCCCCGATTTTTATGGCCTTTCTCGCAGATTGTCTGGATCAACAGACGCAGTTGCTGATCCAGGAGATTTTTGGTTATCTGCTGATCCCGGAAACCTGTGCCCAAAAGGCCTTTGTGTTTGTGGGCGAGGGCGGTGCCGGGAAATCGACCCTGCTGTCAGTGGCTCAGGATGTTTTGCTGGGGATCGACAACGTCTCCAATATTCCCTGGCAGAATCTGGGCGACCGCTTTAAGACGGCGGAGCTGTTCGGGCGGCTGGCCAATATCTTTGCCGATCTGCCGTCCAAATCGATTGAGGATAACGGCCTCTTTAAAAGCATCACCGGCGAGGATTTCATTACCGCCGAGCGTAAAAACAAAGATCCCTTTTCCTTTAAAGCCACTGCCCGACTGGTGTTTTCCTGCAACAGCCTGCCTAAAAATCTGGGCGATCGCTCCGAGGCCTTTTACCGGCGCTTGATCATCGTTCCCTTTTTGCCACCCAAACCCCCGGAGCAACGGGATCTCCATCTCAAGGATAAGCTAAAGGGGGAAGCGGCCGGCATCTTAAACTGGGCGCTGGCGGGACTGGCCCGGTTACAGGCTAACCATTATTGTTTTAGTCCATCACCCCAGGCGGAGGCGGCCCTGGATGCCTACCGGATTGCGGGCAGCTCGGTCTTGTCGTTTGTCGAGGAGCTTTGCGTCATTGACAGCCATCGCCAGGCATCGGCCACCGAGCTTTATCAGGCCTATCATCATTATTGCCAGGATTCAGGACTGCGGCCGGTCAGTCAGAAACGCTTTTGGATGGAGTTAAAAGAATCTTTTTCGGAGTTGGAAAAGGTAAAAGAATCGGTAACCCGGCGAGCCATGTACAGCGGGATTGAGCTGCTGGATTTTGAAGCAGCCGCCTGAAATCACGGAATATATGCAAAAAAAGCGCTAATATTCCCACCAGACGTATCATTTACGAAAAAATAGGAAGGGGTTGTTTGGCATACTGGCGCCATTGGAAGGGGTGGAAGGGGTTTTTCCTATTATGGCGAAAATTTTTTTTAAAAAGTTTAATAATCATCAACTGAAAAAATAAGGGGGTCAACCCCTTCCACCCCTTCCGAAATGATCCGCCAGGTTGACAGGGGAAAATGCATCTCAGTCTGAAATGATGCGTAAAATTACTGCATTCCCTAAACGAACCGATACTGATGGTTACGGCGCATCCGGACGATTCGTAATCGCCCGCCCCCGCGAACCAATTCAATTGCACAGTTCTGCTAATGGGGCAGAGAAATACCAAACCCGAAATAAAAGGAGGAAACCATGAAAACCTTAAAAAACGAACTGATCCGATTAGCCGGTCAGATATTTCGCAACACCCAGTATCTTAAGCAGTATGAGCACCAGCTGGCGCTCATTTACAGCCGCACCCCGGAAACCGTGAAACGGACCCGGGAGCGGATTGACAGCTTGAAAATGCAGATCGAAGCTGACAGCCGGATGGTTGAAAAACTCAATGCCCAAATGATCGCAACCATCGAAGCCCTGGATGACTGGCGGATTCAGGAAATTTTGACCCGCCGTTATGTCAATCATGAATCCTTTGAAGCCATCGCCGAGGCCATGAATTATGATCTCCGCTGGATTTACCGACTCCATCAGCAGGGGTTGGAGCTGACCAATCCCACTGGTGATATTTTGTTAAACCCCGCCGCATAGCTATTTAAAGTCAGTACCCCGGGATGCTGATCAGTGAAATCTCTCTAGCCTTTGCTGCGTTTGGATTTTTGGAAGGAAAAAGGGCCAACAACTGCAAGGTACTTGCAAAATGTTATCAAATATGATAACATTTAATCAGAAAAAGACAGTTGCGATGAGAAGAGGTCAGGAGATTCGAAATGGGTTATGAAGTTGAGTTTTATATCAAAGAAAATGGCGATATCCCGATCATGGATTTTTTACTGTCACTCCAACCAAAGTTAAGAGCAAAGGCGTACAGTGAGATTGAGCTGTTAAAAAAGCACGGCCCGGTTCTGCGAGAGCCCTATGTTAAGTCCTTAAAAGGAAAGGAAAACAAAGGCATTTATGAACTCAGGATTAAGTTTTCCTCTGATATCTCGCGGATTTTTTATTTCAGTTTTCAGGATAGTACTTATGTCTTATTAAACGGTTTTATCAAAAAAACCAATAAAACACCGGATCGGGAATTGGAAAGAGCGCGAAAATATAAAGCGGATTACGAAAGCAGGTGTCGAGATGAGTAAACCCGGAGTAAAATTTGAAACAATCACCGAACAATTAATGATGGATGAAGAATTCAGACTTGAATATGAAAAGTTAAAACCACGTTACGAAGTGATCTCACAGTTTATTGAGGCCCGTAACACCCAGCATATGACCCAGGAAGAACTGGCCTTGCGGGTGGGAACCCAGAAATCAAACATTTCCCGATTTGAAAGTGGGACCTATAATCCAACCCTCGATTTTCTGGTAAAGGTGGCCAAAAGTCTGGGGAAAGAATTGCACATTGAAATTAAGTAGCGCGATCGGGAATAAACCGCTCGGGCCAGCGCACAAAACCCTGTTCGTGGCATAATCACGAACAGGGTTTTGTGGTGATCAGACCGGGTGGAGTTGATCTACGGCCACGCCGTCGGTATAAAGTTTTTCCGGGGCGATGTCGTTCTCGCCATCACGCCAGACCGGCACACCATAATCGATGTAGACGGCATCAAACACTGTTTTGTCCTGGAGGGGAAGAAACGCCGGTTCATACAATAAGGGCTTGAAATCAAAGATTTTGATTTCATCGGTACTAAAGCGCACCAATAAGCGGTAGTCATCAAGGGGTCTGACCGCTCTAATTTTTAAGATCGGTTCCGGTTCCCCGGCATAGGCAATGTCGTTAATGATGGTCATGGTACACCTCCTGTATGTTATCTTGATTATAACGCATATTTTTTTGTTGCTCAATAAAAATTGAAGCCGCACAGCAAAGTTCAGAACGACCGGATAAGATGGCCCTTGACGAAACCCGCTTAATTCAGTATCCTAACAGTAACGATCAGGCTTAAAGCAGATTTCTCGGTAATTTCTACTATGGTAGATATTGTGTATGATTTATTCTTACATTCAAAAAAAGTTTGGCTGATCGCTAAAACCATGTCAACAACGCATGGTTTTTTTTGTTTTTGATAAAAATAACTGCGTAAAGATATATCTAATATCATACACAATTAAAATAATTTCATTTAGATCTTTACAGCAGACTTTATCAGGTCTATAATGATTTTAAATCATCTTTTGTACTGACTTGAAGCGAATAACTTGATGAATCCTCATCAGAAAGCGAGAAATCATGAAAGATAAATTAATGGACGGTTTTATCGGCAAATACCCGTTATCCAAAACGCTCCGCTTTGAACTTAAACCCGTTGGCAAAACCCTTGCGCACATCGAAGCAAAAGGGCTTTTGGCGGAGGATACCCACCGGGCCGAAAGCTATCAAAAAGTGAAGAAACTGATCGACCGTTTTCACAAGCCTTTCATTGAAGAAGTGTTAGATAGTTTTTGCTTTTCAGAAAATGAATTAAATGAATTTCTACATTTATACAACTTAAGCAAAAAAAGTGATGCTGAGCAAAAAGAATTTTCAAAAATCCAGGCTCAACTGCGTAAAACTGTTGCACAGCAGTTTAAGAAGCATCCTCATTATCAGGGTTTATTTAAAAAAGAGTTGATTCGACACGACCTTTTTGAGTTGGATCTGACACCTGATGAAAAAGAAATGGTTCTATATTTTGGAAAATTCACTACATATTTTAAAGGTTTTCATGATAATCGTGAAAATATGTACAGTAATGAATCAAAGTCCACTGCCATTGCTTATCGAATAATCCATCAGAATCTGCCCAAATTTATTGATAACCTCAAAGCCTTTGAAAAAGTCAAAGCCATACCGGATCTATTGGAAAAATTTGGCACTATTGAGCAGGAGCTGGCCGCCATTCTACAGGGCAAACACCTTGACGAAATTTTCACACTGGACTTTTTCAGCCAGACCCTGTCCCAAAAAGGGATTGATGAGTACAATGAAATCCTCGGCGGTTATACCGACCCCAATAACGCCAGCGTTAAATATAAAGGCCTGAACGAATACATCAACCTCTATAACCAGAAAGCCCCCAAAAATGAGCGGGTGGGTAAGCTGACCCGGCTGTTCAAACAGATTCTCAGCGACCGCGAGAGCATCTCGTTTTTGCCGGAATTTTATGAAGATGATCAGGCCGTTCTGGAGTCGATCCGAATTTTTCATGAATCTTACCTTGATAACCTACTCCACCACAACGAAGATAGTAGAAAATCTTTAATTGAACTCCTTAAAAACCTAAATAGCTTTGATCTCAGCCACATATATATAACCAACGAACGTTCTCTTTCGGATATCTCACAGAAAATGTTCGGGGATTGGGGTAGAATTCAGACGTGCCTTTTTGCTCAATACGATGCCACCTATGCCGGGAAAAAGAAAAAAAAGCCTGAAAAATATGCAGAAGAACGAAAGAACTATTTTAAACGGATTGAAAGCTTTTCTTTAGAAAGTTTAAACGAAGCCCTTACTTTTTATAATGCTGACAAATTTCAGTCTGTTGCTGACTATTTTAGTTGCTTGGGGAAAGATGATAACGGTAAAAATCTGCCACAGTTCATAGATGAAGCTTATCAGAATATCATCTCTCTTGTTCAAAATCGGTATCCAGAAGATAAGAATCTGTCGAATGATGTAAATAATGTGGAGAAAATCAAAACCTACCTAGACAGTGTTAACACACTCCTGAGTTTTATCAAACCGTTTAATGGAAAAGGAACCGATCCGGATAAAGATGCCCGATTTTATGGCGACTTTAACGAAATCTGGCAGGAGCTTAGAAAAGTCACTCCGCTGTACAACAGTGTCCGTAATTATATGACCCGGAAATCCTACTCCACTGAAAAGATCAAACTTAATTTTGAAAATCCTGAGCTAATGGGGGGATGGTCCCGGGAAATTGCAACATCATGCCTTCTTCTTAAAGATGATAAATATTTTTATCTCGGTATAATGGATAAAAAATCCAAATCAAAATTGAAACACTTTCCTGCGCCTGAGAACGATCGGGATATTTTTTATAAAATGAAATATGCACAAGTTGCTGATCCCAAACAAGATGTACCAGGATTAATGGTAATTGACGGAAAAACAGTTAAAAAAAATGGGCGAAAAGAAAAAGAAGGTGCTCATGCAGGTGAGAATTTAATTTTGGAAGACTTAAAAAACCAACATTTGCCGCAAGAAATTAATACTATCCGCAAACTTAGAACTTATTTAAAAACGAGTGACTATTTTAGCAGCAATGATTTAATAAAATATATTGATTTTTACAAACAAAGAGTAGTAGAATATTTCGTTAATTTTGAGTTTGAGTTTAAAGACTCTAAAGATTACCATAATTTTGATGAATTTTTGGCTCATGTTAACGCTCAAGCCTATCAAGTTAGTTTTAAACCAGTTTCATTAAACTATATCAATTCGTTAGTCGAATCCGGTAAGCTTTATCTCTTTCAGATCTATAATAAGGATTTCTCGCCGTACAGCAAGGGTACCCCCAACCTGCACACCCTTTATTTTAAAGCCTTGTTTGACGAAGTAAATCTCAAAGATGTGGTTTATAAATTAAACTGTTCAGCCGAAATCTTTTACCGCAAAGCCAGTCCGGGTATAAAAAAAGATCCGACCCACTATAAAAACAAAATGGTTAAGAACAAAAACCCGCTAAACCCCAAAAAGCAAAGCGTTTTTGAATACGACCTGATTAAAGACAAACGCTACACCGTCGATAAATTCCAGTTCCATGTGCCGATTACCCTAAACTTCAAAGCCGAAGGCTGGGACTATCTCAATACTGATGTCAACCGTTGTTTAAAAACCGCTGAAAATTTCCATGTCATCGGCATCGACCGCGGTGAGCGCCACCTATTGTATCTGACCGTCATCGATCCCCAGGGCAAAATCGTCGAGCAATATTCCCTGAACCAGATTGTCAACGAACACCAGGGCCGGCAGTACGAAACCAATTACCACGATCTGCTGAGCGAAAAGGAAAAAGGCCGGGATGAAGCCCGGAAAAACTGGCAGACGATTGAGAACATCAAAGAGCTGAAGGAAGGGTATTTAAGCCAGGTCATCCATAAAATCGCCCAGCTGATGGTGAAGTACGACGCCATCGTGGTGCTGGAAGACTTAAACTTTGGCTTTATGCGGGGCCGCCAGAAAGTCGAAAAACAGGTTTATCAGAAATTTGAAAAAATGCTGATTGATAAGCTTAACTATCTGGTCGATAAAACTGTCCCGGTCAATTCACCCGGCGGGCTGCTTAAGGCATATCAGCTGACCAGTAAATTTGAAAGTTTCCAGAAGCTCGGCAAACAGAGCGGGTTTCTGTTTTACATCCCAGCCTGGAACACCAGCAAGATGGACCCCACCACCGGCTTTGTCAACCTCTTTAACGGCAAAGAACTGCGCTACGAAAGCGTCGACAAAGCCCTGGCCTTTTTTGACAAGTTTGACCGGATCGCTTATAACCAAGCCGAAGAGCATTTTGAATTTGCTTTCGATTACAGCAACTTTACCTACAAGGCTGAGGGTAGTCAGACCAGATGGATCCTCTGCAGCCATGGTCAGCGGATTCACACCTTCCGCAATCCCCAGAAAAACAGCCAGTGGGATTCAGAGACCATTGATCTGACGGCCGCTTATAAGGCGCTGTTTAAAGCCAACGACATCAATTTTCATGAATCGGACTTGAAAGCCGCCATCCTGACGCAGAGCGACAAGGCCTTTTTTGTGGAACTGCTGTCACTGTTGCGCCTGACCCTGCAGATGCGCAACAGCATCACCGGCAGCGACGTCGATTACCTGATTTCACCGGTTAAAAACTGCAGCGACGCATTTTTTGACAGCCGCCAGAACCGCCCCGGCCTGCCGGAAAATGCCGATGCCAACGGTGCCTACAACATCGCCCGCAAAGGCTTATGGATCATTGAGCAGCTCAAAGAAAAAGAGCTGGCCGAGCTGGACAAACCAAAACTGGCCATCAGCAATAAAGAATGGCTGGCCTATGCCCAGAGCCATCAGCAATAGGGTTGGCCATGGAAGAAGGCATTTTAATCACCCAGCTTAATGATTTTATCTTTTGTCCGGCCAGTATTTATTATCACCATCTTTATGAACAGACCAATGTCTATCTCTATCAGAACACCGCCCAGGTAAAGGGCACCAATGCCCATAAAACCATCGAAGACGACCGCTATTCATCGCGGGCGGAGTTGCTGCAGGGTCTAGCTGTCTACTGCGATAAATACCACCTCTTCGGCAAAATCGATCTGTTTGATGTTAAAACAGGCGCACTGATTGAACGCAAAAACACCATTAAAACCATCTATGACGGCTATGTTTTTCAGCTTTACGGCCAGTATTTTGCCCTTTTGGAAATGGGCTATACCGTCACCAGCCTGAAACTCCACAGCAAAAGCGACAACCGCTCCTATCCGGTTAAACTGCCGGGGGACGATCCGGAGATGTTCTTAAAATTTACGGACGTGCTTGACGCCATGAATCATTTCCGGCTGGATGATTTCCAGTCGGAAAATATTGAAAAATGCCGTAACTGTATCTATGAAAGTGCCTGCGGGGTAAGTTTATTATGATGAGCGGACCGGATTTCAAAGCAAAACAACTGGTCTTTGCGTTTTTCAGCAAGGGCGAAAAACTCAGTTTCCGCAATGACAATGTGGTGATCAAAGACAAGGAGGATCAGGTGATTTATCAGGTCAGCTGCTACCGGGTTTTTGCCCTGTTTATTATCGGTCATGCGACGATCACCTCGGGGCTGATTGAGCGGGCCAATAAATTCAAATTTCCGATTGTCCTGATGAACCAGTCCTTTAAGCGTTATGGGTTTTTATCGAGTGCCACCAATGGCAACACCGCCCTCAAACGAAAACAGTATCAGGTAGATGATCTGGTTATCGGTCGGGCCATCATCCAGAACAAGGTGACCAATCAGCTCCAGCTGCTCAAAGAGATTCGCCACAAGGATGACACTTTAAAAGAAGAAATCCGAATGATGAAAAGCTATTTAAGTGCACTGGACGAGGCCAATGACCTCAAGAGCATCCTGGGGCTGGAAGGCAGTGCCTCGCGGATTTATTTTCACAACGTCTTTGATACCTTAAACTGGAGTGCCCGTCGCCCCCGGGTCAAGCACGACAGCGTCAACTGCCTGCTGGATATCGGCTACACCCTGCTCTTTAATCTGATCGAGGCGTTGTTGGACATCTACGGCTTTGACACCTATGTGGGAGTGCTGCACCGCGAATATTACATGCGCAAATCCCTGGTCTGTGACATGATCGAACCGTTTCGGCCGATTGTTGACGGTAAGCTCCGTAAAATGTACCATCTGGGCCAGGTCGACGAGAAAGATTTCCATATCCGCAAAGGTGCCTACAACTTAAGCTGGCAGCGCTCGCCCAAATATGTCAATTTGCTGATGGAGGAGCTCTTATCCTACAAGATGGAGTTGTTTTTATACATCCAGGGCTATTACCGGGCCTTTATGAAGGACAAAGCGATTCCCGATTATCCACGCTTTGTGATCGGGTGACGCGATGATTATTGTCAGCTATGATATTTCCGACGATAAACTGCGCACCAAGTTTTCCAAGTTTCTGAAACGGTTTGGGCGGATGCTGCAGTATTCAGTTTATGAGATCAACAATTCCAAGCGGATTCTGGACATTGTGATGGTGGAGATTCACGATCGCTTTGAACCCAAATTCAGCCAGTCCGACAGCGTGATGATTTTTCAGCTCAGTGAAAGCTGTGAAATTACCCGTTTCGGCTATGCAAAAAACGAAGAATATGATATGATTATTATAACGTAAATTTGCAAACCCCAAGTCTTCATTTTTTTAACCCGTATTTTAGCGGATCTTTGGATAATCAAAGGCAGATAATTAGAATATTAAACATAAACCGATCATTGGATTGATAAAATAAGGCCTTTTTAAAAAAATAGGGATCCAAAGATCCCTGAAAATTTCTACTATTGTAGATAACCCTATAAAAAATATACCTGGCGTATCCAAAGATCCCTGAAAATTTCTACTATTGTAGATTTCCAGTGGACTGAGTATGCAAAATAATCCAAAGATCCCTGAAAATTTCTACTATTGTAGATGCATGTCCTTTTGTTATTTGAAAAAGAATCAAAAGAGCCCAGGAAATATCTAATAAGGATTAAAAAGTCGGCTTTTTTTTCGCTCCGTCAAACTTTAGCCCGTCCGCAAGAAGATTTTGATCAATTGAAATACAAAATTTCAGCGTCAGTTGAATACGATGGTACAGCATTGGTAACGCTGAAAAGGCATTGACAAGTGCGCAAAGAAGCGGTATTATAAAAGTAACAAATCCCACGGGCCTCTGTCTTTGACATGCACACTCAGTGGGCTTTTTATTTTTAAGGAGAAGCGGTTGTATCAGACGTTGACCGGGAAGTAGAATTTAAAATGATAAAAATCTAGCAATTTGACAGATTAAAACCATAATCGGCATATTTTATTCCATTTAATATTTCAATTGCATAAAATAGACGTTATGTTATAATGAATAAAAAAACGTGGAAGGTGATCCAATGAATACCATCGTGCGTATGCAAAGTATGACGATTAAAAATATAAAAAATGTGAAATCGGGGGTTGCTGATTTTCCATCCTATAAGAATGAGACGTATTTTGATGGTCATTCAGAAATACTCGGTCTTTATGGACAAAATGGTTCAGGAAAAACCACTCTGATTAATATGGCAGGGATTCTCAAACGCATTCTATCAGGGAAACCGCTCCCTGAGACTACCATCGAGCTGATGGATTGCAATGAGCAGGAAAGTGCGTTAAGCTGCGTCTTTTATATCGAAAAAAATAAAACCGACCGCTACCTGGCCTATTATCAGCTGGTGCTCCGCAAAACGGATGATGCGCAAGTCGCGATTATTGAGGAAAAACTTTCCTATAAAAACCTGAACGAAATTGAGGGCAAACGGAAAACCCGCAAATTAATCATCGGCTTCGATTGGATCGAGACCATTACCGTCAAACCGAAAGAAAAATTCAAGGATCTTAAAAATCGCAACGTGTCCCGATCAGTGGCATTTAAAATAGCCATGGCGCTGGCTGCCGAAAGAAAAACATCGTTTATCTTTAGTCCGGAAATATCCCGACAATTTAGCAACGATTTAAAAGATGAAACCGAAGTGATGCTGATTGAGGCCCTCAAAACATTTGGCCGTCGTAGTCTCTGCGTCATTGAAAATGATCGCCTGGGATCAATCCTGATGAACATCCTGATCCCCTTCAGCTTTCGGATCGACTCAAAGACCGGCTCAGCTCATGGGGAATACCCCCTTGCCTTAACGGGCGATACGCTGATCAATGAAGAAGAATACGAGCTCACAAAAAAAATCATCCAACAGATAAATGTGGTACTGTCAAAAATTGTCCCGGATCTGCAGCTGGAGGTTTTGGAAAAATCATCCGAGTACAGCAAAAATGGCGAGAAAAAAATACGGATTGAACTCGTCACAGAGCGTTATGGCAGAAAGGTTTCTTTAAAAAACGAGTCGGATGGGATTGTCAAGATCATTTCGATTCTCAGCAGTTTAATTGCGGTTTATAATCGGCCGTCTTTCTGTATGTTTGTGGATGAATTGGATTCTGGTATTTTTGAGTTTTTGCTGGGCGAAATTTTAAAAGTAATGAGCGAGGGCGGCAAAGGTCAGCTTATTTTTACCTCTCATAATTTACGCCCGCTGGAAGTGCTTAACGCAAATAATATTCTTTTTACCACGTCTAATCCAGAAAAACGCTATGTTTATTTGCCGAATATCAAAAAAACAAACAACCTGCGGGACGTCTACTTAAGAACAATTTACATGGGTGGCAACGATGACCAGCTCTATCTTGAAACAGATGCGGCGGCGATGCGAAAAGCCTTTAGAAAAGCGGACGGTCTATTTAAAGATGAGTAGGCAAAAAATAATTCTGTTTATCGTTGAAGGCACCACCGATGAGGATGCCCTGAGTGGCATTCTCAAAAAACTGTTCCAGAACAACCTGATCAAATTTGCCATCGTCCGATCCGATATCACCATTGCACCTGGCATCAGTACGAAAAACTGCAAAAAAAGAATAAATGAAGTGGTTGAGCAGTATAGCAGTACCTATAAGGTTAATAAAAATGATATTTGTGAAATTGTCCATCTGGTTGATACTGATGGTTGTTACATCGACAAAGCATGGGTGTTTAAGAGTCCCAATGATGAGAAATCATATCAACTAAACGGTATCTATGCCATTGATCCAGAAAAAATGATCGAACGAAATCAGCTTAAATCCAGAATACTCAACTGTATTCTGGGAATGAAGGAATTGACATTTGATAAAAATAAGGTCAAGATCCCTTATTCGATTTTCTATTTTGCCTGCAACCTGGAACATGTTCTCCATGATCTGCCGAATGCACCGCGAGAAGATAAGGAAGCTTTAGCTGATGTTTTTAGCGACAGCTACGAAGGACGGGAAGTGGCTTTTCTGGATTTTATCACGAATTCAGATTTTGCTGTATCAGGGAATTATCGTGAAACTTGGGACTTTATCCAAAATGATCTGCATTCATTGGAACGGCATACAAATTTTGGTGTTTATCTTATGCAGAATGACAAAATCTGTAAAGATTAAGGAATCTATCGATTTAAAATTTAATAATAACCTGATCACAAAAAGTCGTGTTTAATTTAAAATTAAAACGGCTTTTTTTATGCCGGAAATCTGCCGTCGCCCGCTCGCTTAGCCATTTAAAGCCAGTATCCCGGGATGCTAAAATGAAATCAAATAAAGGAAAGGAGGATTACCAATGGCACTGACGAGCGATTTTTTAACCAAAAAAGTTCAGATCCGATCCAACCATGGCATTGTCGATGGCAAGGAAAAAATCACGGCCCGAACCTACGGCGACATTATTTCCACCGCCACTGATCAGGCAATTTATGACACCGCTCTGATCATTGACGGGCTGCAGGAACCGGTACTGGAAGAAGTTATCAAACACGAACTGGCACTGCTGAGCATGATCTAGAGGGAGGCTCCCACGATGTTTATGTCGGTTAAATTCAAATTTTTCGGGGCGATTATCAACCGCCCGTTGTTGTCCCCAGGGGGAACAACAACGGGGTTGGCAGCATCATTGCGACCAACCCGCAAAACTTAGAAAGGAGGGACACAAATGGCAGCAAACACCGTACTGCAACTGACCTTTAAACGGGCCGACTTGAAAACTACCACGATGTCCATCACGGATCCCAAAGTCGGGCTGACCGTTGAGGAAGTCAATACCGCGATGGTCGGGATGATTGAAAAAGCGATCTTCGCTCCCGATGGCCAAGCCTTGACCGCCAAGGTTAGAGCCGAACTGGTCATCACCGACAAATCCGCCTTTTCAATGAGCTAAGGCGGGGATTACGGCGCCGGGCCCGAAGGGGGTTCGTGACGCCGGGCCAGACACCAGGCAAATCCATTGTCGGCTGCAGGCTCGGACAGGCTAACGCCATGTCCGCCCTGATGCCGAACAATCGGATTGCCGGGTGTTTGTCCCTGAATCAGGCTAGTGTGCCGGGCCCGAAATTGGGTTACAGTACAGGGCCAAACGCATTGTCAGGTAGCCCTTTGGGTATCCGTATCGCCCGCCCCTTCAGGGGCAAGCCAACGTCAATTAAGAAAGGAAAATAAAATGAACGCTTTTATCAAAAAAATCCAAACCGCTCTCAACGACCGGGGCTATGGCCCCTTAAAATTGATGGCAAAGACGGTCCCAAAACCCAAAAAGCCGTCGCTGCCTTTCAGAAAGATGCCGGTCTGGAAGCCGATGGATTGGTGGGGCCCCTCACCGAAAACCGGCTGTTTCGGGAACAGCTTTCCGTCATCTCACTCGATGGCGATGGCTCAACCCCCCACTTTACCAGGGCCGAATTCGCCTGTGACTGCCAGGGCGCTTATTGTGACGGCTATCCGGGTGTGATGGATCTGTGGCTGATGCTCAAGCTGGAGGCCCTGCGTAATGCCCTGGATGCTCCGGTGATCATTACCTCCGGGCTCCGCTGTGAAATCCGCAACGGCGAGGTGGGCGGCATTCCCAGATCAAAACACCGGATCGGCCAGGCCGCTGATCTGTACGCCCCGGGTATTGACATCAACAGAGTAGCCAGTATCGCCGAAAGTCTGGGCCTTACCACCATCCTCTATCTGGAGCAAGGCTTTGTTCACTGCGAAGTGTAATGAAAATCAATGAAATATCCCTGGCCTTTGCTCTGATTGGCGGGGTGGTCGGTCAAATGCTGGGCGGCTTTGATGGCTTTTTACAATGTCTGATCGCCTTTGTCGTGATGGACTACTTCACCGGGGTGCTCTGTGCCCTTCAGAACAAGAAACTTTCCAGCGCCCGGGGCTTCCGCGGCATCCTCAAAAAAATCCTCATCTTTATGGTCGTGGGGATCGGCCATCTGCTGGATTTAACCCTCCTCGGCGGTGCCGGTACACCGCTGCGGGTGGCAATGATCGGCTTCTATCTTTCCAACGAAGGCCTGAGCATTCTGGAAAACATCGGACAGCTGGGGGTGCCGTTACCCAAGCGGCTGGCGGCGGTGATTCGGGAATTGGGGGAGGAGGAAGAGCAGCCTAAAGAATAAGAGATTCCCGATTGATCAACGATTTGATAAACTCACAAGAGCCAATCCTGTGAGTTTGTTTTTTTGCCCAAACGTCGATAAAATCTTTCCCTCAGCCAAGGGGATATTTTCGTTTGTCATATAGCAGGCAGAAACCGGGTGATATGACGGTCAAAAAGTCCCCGCTGACCATACGCAGCCGGATTCTTCCGGTTGCTCATTAAAAAAGAAACCGGTTTTTTTCGAAAATCAGGTTCTTTTTTTGATTATAAATGGAAAACAAAAAACTGTGCGATTCTTTCCTTTTTTGTGCCATTATTTTGCCACATTTGTTGGATAAAGTAAAACCTGTTAACTCAACTTTCCCAGCTGAAAAATATAGCTGAGCCATTACATATAGCCATTTAAACTTCTAAAAATATAGAAGTTGACAGAAAAATGCACCCAACGTCTGATATAATGTAGATGCAAACCAAACAAAAATCAGACAGGAAAGGTGCATACCACTATGATAAACCAAAACAACCCATCTGAACAGACAAAAATTGCATTTTTAAAAGCTTTTAAGGCATTGAAACTGGCAGGATTACTCAGAGATGCTGGGATCCGTAAAGCACAGGGTATAAAAGTTGCCCAAGTTTTCGAATTGCTCTTACTCCTTGCGTTTCAGGGAAGAAATCTGTATCGCTATCTGGATTCAAAATATCAGGAAACAGCGGCATCTAAAAATACTTACTATCGTTTTTTGAATACCTCAACTTACAACTGGCGGCGGTTTCTGACATCGCTGTCTGCTAAAGTCATTGCGTCATTCAGCCGGTTGACTCGTCCGGATCGGATTACGGTTTTTGTTCTTGATGATTCGGTTATCAGTCGGAACCGGAGCAAGCATGTTGAATTGCTGGCCAACCTCTATGATCATGCCGATCATCGCTTCATCAAAGGGTTTACCATGCTGGCGCTTGGCTGGACCGATGGCTACAGTTTTGTGCCAACCGATTTTGCAATGATGTCATCCGCCAGCAAAAAAAATCGGATACAGGAAGTTTCAGAATCAATTGACAAACGCACCAGTGGTTACAAACGCCGAAGCGAAGCCATGAAAAAGAAAACCGATGTCGCTGTTCAAATGATCAAAAATGCGCTAAAGCAAGGTATACAGGCAGATTATGTTTTAATGGATACCTGGTTTACCCACGAACCGATGATTCGCGCCATTCTGGATGAGGGGCTGGATGTGATTGGGATGGTTAAGCAGTTGAAACAACGTTATCACTACAACGAAGGTTTTTATAGCCTTTCGGAGTTGCGAAAACGCTTACCGAAACATACGCCCGGCAACCAGTTTGGATCCATCATTGTAAAAACGAAAAACGGGATCCCAGTTAAACTTGTTTTTGTTAGAAACCGTAATAAAAAAAGTGATTGGCTGACGGTACTCAGTACCGATTTATCCTTGTCTGATGAAGAAATCATCCGCATTTATGGGAATCGATGGAATATTGAAGTTTTTTTCAAATCAACTAAATCACTCATGAAGCTTGGTACTGAATTTCAGGGGCGAAGCTATGACATGATGATCAGCCATACAACCATTGTTTTTACCCGTTACATTCTCCTGGAATGGCTTCGCCGAAGCGAAAATGATGATAAAACCTTGTGTGAATTATTCTTCAGGCTTTGTGATGACATTCAGGATATGGCACTCTCAACCGCTCTTCAAAGTTTGATGAGCTTATTTGTTGAACAATTAAATTCGGTAGGCTCTCGAAAGTCTACACTGTTAAAAAATCAACTCCAGCAATGGATTGACTCTCAGGCCTCTTTTATAAAGGCTTTGTTTTGTCAATTAAGCTGGGAAAGTTGAGTAATTAATAATTGGTTGAATTTAAACTAAGCTTATGATAGCCTATCTTTATTTGAAGGAGATGCTTATGAACATCAACGTAGTGATTAATCAGATGTTGGAGCTGTTTATAATTCTGACACTTGGTTATATTTCAGCAAAACGAAAGATTGTCAGCCCGAAATTCGGAGCCCAGCTTTCTAACTTTATTTTAAGCATTACCCTGCCATGTATGATGTTAGCTTCGGTGGCGTCAATGCCTAAGGATACAGATCATAAAGAGGTCATAATGATGTTTGTAATTGCAATTCTTTTTTATATAGTGATGCCGTTCATTGCCTATTTTATTACAAGAATACTGCTAGTAAAAAAAGAAGACCGTCATTTATACATGTATATGACGATATGGTCTAACGTGGGTTTTATGGGTTTTCCGGTGATTGCATCAATTTTTGGTGCTGGTGCGATTTTTTATGCCACTATCTTTAATCTTATTTTTAATGTCAGCAACTTTACCCTTGGGATCATGCTGATGTCAAAGGAAGGAAGAAAAGCATTGGATGTAAAAAAGTTTTTATCCCCGGGAATAATGGCATCAATTGCATCAGTGCTTATGTTTAGCCTCAAATTGCAACTCCCGGTGCTACTCAATGATACCGCAAAAACAGTTGGCAGTACCACGTCAGCGTTGGCCATGATTGTCATTGGCATCGCATTAGCAGAAATTCCGATTAAAAGTGTTTTTACGGAGATTCGGCTTTATCCTTACGTGATTATTAAGCAGATTCTGCTGCCTTTATTTCCTGGATAGTATTAAAAAATGTGATTGTGAACCCTTATTTACTTGGAATTGTGATTGTGATTATTGCCATGCCCGTGGCAACATCGACCGTTCTTTTTGCCAACCAATATGAAAATAACGTTTGCCTGGCAACCAAAGGTGTATTTATTACGACCCTGGCATCAGTTGTTACCATTCCAATGATCAGTTACCTGTTGATGTAAGGCATTAAAATAAGTCAGTAAATTAACAGATGATAAATTTAAATATATTTAAGTGGCAGGGTATCAATTGTTATTTGAGAAAAGGCTATATTTATACGAAACAATATGCTAGAATAGTTAATAATTTAGTGGGAACTAAGAATAATTCTCACAGAAACCGGAGAAAATTTAAAATGGAATTAACAGAAGTATTAGATTTGGCAGACAAAAGCGGTTTTAGCCGAGCGGCGGAACTAAAGGTATCAACGATTGATTTAAATCCCCAGGTAAGACAAATGTGTGCTGATAATAAATGTAAAATTTATGATACCAATTGGGCATGTCCGCCGGGGTGTGGAACCTTGGACGAATGTGGTAAAAAGGTTAATAACTATCAGTATGGTGTGATTCTCCAAACGACTGGAGAATTGGAAGATAGTTTTGATTTTGAAGGCATGGAAGAAATTAAGGAAAAGCACAATGTGAGCTTTGATCAACTGGTGAATGCATTGTTTGACAAAAAAGCCGATATGCTTCCCTTGGGAGACGGCTGTTGTTCCTTATGTAAAAAATGCACCTATCCGGATGAAGCCTGTCGTTTCCCCGAAAAGGCCTTCTCATCCATGGAAGCCTTTGGGATTCTCGTCAGTGATTTGTGTAAATTAAATAATCTGGAATATTACTACGGACCGAATACGCTTACCTATGTGGGCTGCATATTATTTAATTAGCATATTGTTTAAGTAGATAGGCGGGTGAGTAAAGATAAAAAGTGCTCCTGATCTGAATAAGCAGATCGGGAGCACTTTTTTACGTTGTTTGCGCGTGCCGTTTGGGAGATAGAAACCAAATTGTTGGTTTAGTAAATGAAACCAGTTTCCTAATTAGTAAAAATGACAAAATTTATAAATAAAGGTTGACATAAACATTAAATTGATTTAAAATTTGTTTAGGTTGCGGTGTGTAGCCTGGTGACAAAAGACTCAGAGAAAATTTTGAGGCACCAAGTGTAATCGATGTCAGGTTGCAAAAACGATTAGCGTTTGAATCATCGTTTTTGTTATGGTTTTACCTGAAAGCCCCTGAAAAAGAAGAACAATTAACCGTTCTCGCTCACACTGGCGGGAATCGTTAATGGAACTGATATCGTATTTCGATATCATCAATAAATAATCAAACAGGAGGAAAAAAACATGTCAAAAATTGAAGAAGTTAAAGCAAAGGTTGAAGCAGGAAAGTCTAAATTAGTACCAGGGCTGGTACAGGAAGCCCTGGATGAAGGCAGTGCACCAGGTGAAATTCTCCAGGCGATGGTCGATTCCATGGGTGTTGTTGGGGACAAATTCTCTTCTGGCGAAATTTTTGTTCCAGAAATGCTCATCGCTGCCAAAGCCATGTCAAAAGGGGTTGAGGTCTTAAAACCACTGATGGCTGGTGACGGCTCTGCCTCTCTGGGTACTTGTGTTATCGGTACCGTGGCTGGGGATCTTCACGATATTGGCAAAAATCTGGTATCGATGATGATCGAAAGTGCTGGGTTCGATATGGTTGATTTGGGTGTTGATGTACCGGCTGATACCTTCGTTTCCGCCGTTAAAGACAATGACAATGTGAAAATTGTCGCGTGCTCGGGTCTTCTGACCACCACCATGCCCGCCTTAAAAGAAGCCGTAGCAACGGTAAAAGCAGCTTGCCCGGATGTAAAAGTTATTGTTGGTGGAGCCCCGGTAACACCGGAATATGCCGCCGAAGTTGGTGCTGACGGCTATGCACCAGATGCTGGCAGTGCCGCCGTCAAAGCCAAAGAACTGGTATCAGCATAATAAGAATTAATAATTTACCTTAGGGTCCATTTATAATTGTTTAAACCAAAATACAGGAGGCTTAAAAATGTTAACAAAACGACAAAACCTATTAGAAACGATCAAAGGTGGAAATCCCGATCGATTTGTAAAACAATATGAGTTTATGAATCTTATCATGGAAGCACCGCTGGGTGCGATGGTTGGTCCTGGACAAACAATCAAAAATGGTTGGGGAATTACCTTTACCTGGCCGGAAGGGCAATTGGGAGGATTTCCAGTCCATGATGATGAACATAAGGTATTAAAGGATATTACTGACTGGAAAAATCAGGTTAAAGCACCTACGGTTGAAACTTCTGATGAGGCTTGGGCGGCAGCGGTTGCACACGCCAATGCTGTTGATCGAAATGAAGAGTTCGTAACGGCCTTTGTGGCACCAGGAATCTTTGAAATGACCCATCATTTGATGAGCATGGAAGATGCGCTGATGGCCTTGTATGAAGAGCCAGAGGATATGCATGATCTGATTGACTATCTGGTTGAGTATGAACTGGCATATGCCAAAGAAATGATTAGCCGTCTTCATCCGGATTGTATTTTCCATCATGATGATTGGGGTAGTCAGATTTCCTCTTTCGTTTCGCCGGAAATGTTTGCGGAGTTCTTTGTACCGGCCTATAAAAAAATCTATGGTTATTATAAAGACAATGGTGTTGAACTGATTGTTCATCATAGTGACTCTTATGCTGCGAATCTGGTACCAGCCATGATTGAAATGGGAATTGACATCTGGCAGGGTGTCATGACGACCAACAACGTACCGGAGTTGATTAAAAAATACGGCGGTCAAATTTCCTTTATGGGCGATATTGATAGTGGCGTTATCGACTTCCCTGGCTGGACTCCCGAGATCATTTTTGAAAAAACGAAAGAAGCCTGCGAGCGGTGCGGAAAACTTTATTTCATTCCCGGAGCAAGCCATGGTTTGAATTTTGGTTGCTTCCCGGGTGTTTATGAATCTAATGACGAAGCCATTGACGAAATGAGTGCGTTAATGTTTTAAAGATCCTGACAATTAATAAAGTCAATAAACCTAAGCGAAACATAAAACCGCCGGAACAATTGTTCCGGCGGTTTTGATTTTTTGTGTTTTATTTGAAAGATGCGGTCGGGTTGCCATTATCAAGTTTCAGGGTGATTTCAGAAACTGAGAACAAATCGATTTTTGACCATTCAAAGGTTGTTCCCTCCGAATCAGCAATCATCAGATCCCAGTATTGTTCTTCTACCTCTGAATCGAAGACAATATCGGTAGTACTTCCGGTTGGCAAGGTATCGGTTGTTAGGATATCCTCGCCCCAGCTTTCTTCACCGGTTGGGGAAACAAAGACAGCGTAAATTTCAATCCCGGTTTCATTGACAATGGTGAAATCCTGGGAATAAACGGTATCTTTGTCAGTGGATGAAGAATCATTCGCTGCGGATGAACTGCCACAACCTGCGAAAATAAACACCGATAAAGCAAAAACCATGAGTACACTAAAAAATTTCATTCTTTTCATTTTTCACACCTCTTAAATAAATTTATGTTAGAACTATCATACCAACAAATAGTTTTGAGAACAATTCAATTTCACGAATAAAAACAGGGTTTCACGCCGCAATTATGTTGCAAACAAATTGTTAAATAGGCTTCAATATGATAAAATTAGTAAAAATAGTTTATGATGAGTGGTCAGATGGAGGATAGCGTGGTTTATATCGCAGTTTGTGAAGATGAATTTGAGTATCAGAAAAAAATTAATCATTTCATAAATAATTACGGAGTTAGCAATGGTTGCGACTTTGAAATCACTTTCTTTTCTACGGCTGAAGATTTTTGGGAAAGTTTTCAGGCGGGCTATTTTAATATCATCTTTCTGGATATTTATTTAGAAAATGGTAATGGCATTGAAATTGGAAAGGAACTTAGAAGTCTGGGGGAGGATTGCCAAATTGTATTTATTACCTCAAGCAGAGACTATGCAATTGAAGGGTTTGAGTTAAAAGCACGACACTACATCATCAAGCCGATTTCAGAAGAAAAAATAGTTGAAGCATTAAATCGATGTCTGGCAATGCTAACTGAGGACTGCAAAGCGATTAAAATTCCGGTTGGAAAACTTGAACGCGCGATTCGATTAAAAGATATCATTTATGTGGAAGTTTTCAATAAAGTTTCCGTCATTCATACCGTTAATGAAGAAATAAAAACGTATCTGCCCTTAACCCAATTGGAAAGCGTGCTGGGCGGATCCCCTTTTTTACGCTGTCACCGTTGCAGCATTGTAAACATGAATTGTGTTGAGGACTTTACAACGACTGATTTTATAATGAAAAATGGCGACCGGGTCGGGATACCCAGAAGTAACAGCGTAGCAGTTCGACAGCAGTATCTGGACTTTGTGTTTTCAAAAGTACGAGGTGACATAAGTGCTAAATAGTTATCTTAACATTGCCTGGGGGATTAGTTTGTCGATACTCCCTTATTTTATTTTGGCCTTTATTCCGGTATGGAATCAGCTTCGGTATTCAAAAAAAACGGTTATTACCGCTGGAACCCTGTGTATGCTACTAAACATCGTTTCAGTTATCCTAATTATTGAGTGGGTGCCGGATTGGAACAGTCTGCGCTTTTTTCACAGTGTTGTTTTTTTGCTTCTCTATGTAGGGGTTTACACGGCGGTGGTCAAGGGAACCCCATCAAAATTGGTGTTTATTGCCTTTCTGGTAAAAAGCTATGCCGATTTTATTGTTAACATGGCCAAGTTTCTGGAGGTTTCTTACCTTACCTATGGTTTGCACAAGGTTTATGTCCAGACCTCCTATTCTTTTTATTTCAACTTGTTTCAATGCGTAATCCTAATGGTGACCTATCCGCTGGTATGGATTTTTTTCAGAAAAAAAATCAGTAAGGTCATGCAGACCCATAACAAAGCATGGCGTTACCTGTGGATTATCCCGATGGTCTACTACATTATCAGCTTGTCATTCGGGGCCATGAATGCAAAACTGATTGCCCAATGGCAGTTTCTGGTGTTTAATACGGTAGCATTTTTGGGATTTTACCTGATTTATTATGTAGTTATTGAAATGCTGGAACAATCCCAGAAAAATATGATTTTAACGGAAAGCAATGAAATCATCAAACAGCAGCTCTTGTTCCAATCAGAATACTATAAAAAATTTGGTGAGTGTATTGAAGAAACCCGGAAAGGTGAACATGATCTGCGGCATCATCTAAACACTGTGCTGGGGCTGATCCAGCAACAGAATGACAACAAGGCTGAAAGATATATTTTCGAACTGTTAGGAAACCGATTGAGCATTTCGGATGTGCTCTACTGTGGGAATGATGCGGTTAATGCGATCCTTAGTTATTATGCCAATATCTGTAAGTCAGAAGCCATTGATTTATTCATTGAAACAATGGTTCCCGGGGATTTGGAAATTGATGAAACGGATTTATGTGTTGTTTTTGGGAATGTGCTGGAAAATGCCCTGGAAGCCTGTCGATGCATCATCTCAGGAGATAAAATTATTAAACTGTCGTCCCAATTTATTGGCAACAAGCTATATATTAGTGTAGATAACCGCTATGCCGGAGAAGTTCACATTAAAAATGGGGTTTTTCTTTCCAACAAAAGAACGGAAGCTTCCGGCATTGGCATTATTTCGGTGACGGCCATTGCGAAGAAGTATGATGGGGAGGCGCGCTTTGAAGCGGGTGATCAGGAATTCAGGGTTTCTGTAGTTTTGTCCAATCAGGATCACAAAAAAACAGAGGAAAGCCCGAACCTTACGACCGGTTTTGGATTAAATAATAAGTCTTGTCAGGTTGGTAATTAATCTTTATAATAAATATAACAAAAACGTGGGCTGATTTTAGAGCCAAGGTGAAATGGTGATCAGAAACCAGATTGTGTGAAATACGAAAAAAATTAAAAAGGGAGTAATAAATGAGTTTTGAGTTAATCCAGGAAATTCCGTCACCCCGTGAAATTTTTAAAATGATGCCACTGTCCGAAGCGGGTAAAAGAATAAAAGTCCAACGGGACCAAATAATCAGAAATATTTTCGAAGGAAAAGATGACCGTTTTATTTTAATTATTGGGCCCTGCTCCGCAGACAATGAAACAGCAGTAATTGATTATGTGAACCGTCTAAGTGTCGTTCAAAAAGAAGTGGAAGATAAGATTGTGATAATCCCACGAATTTATACCAATAAACCGAGAACGACCGGAGAAGGTTATAAGGGAATGCTTCACCAGCCGGATGCCAACAAGAAGGCTAACATGGTAGAAGGGATTAAAGCGATTCGGCAATTGCATATCCGCTCCATTGAAGAAACGGGTTTGTCCTGTGCCGATGAGATGCTGTATCCGGAAAATTATGCCTATCTGGAAGATCTGCTCAGTTATGTGGCGATTGGGGCCCGGTCGGTTGAAAACCAGAAGCACCGTCTCACTGTCTCCGGACTGGAAATCCCGGTGGGAATGAAAAATCCAACCAGTGGCGATATCACCGTGATGCTAAATTCGATTCAGGCCGGTCAGGCAGAGCATACTTTTATCTACCGGGGTTGGGAAGTGAAAACCTCTGGAAATCCCCTGACCCATGCCATTATGCGTGGATCAGTAGATCAGCATGGACGCAATTATCCGAATTATCATTATGAGGATATCATGCACCTGATTAGACTTTATGAAAAACGTGATTTTTCCTGTCCAGCAATTATTATTGATTTAAATCATGCCAATTCCAACAAGTGTTTTGGTGAGCAACCCCGGATCGCCCGGGAAGTACTGCGTAATCGCCATTACGATACCGATTTGAAAAAATATGTTAAGGGTCTAATGATCGAAAGCTATATAGAAGAAGGCAATCAACCGGTTGATGGTGGGGTATACGGAAAATCGATTACCGATTCCTGTCTGGGCTGGAAGGCTTCACATGAGCTGATTCGGACCATTGCAGAAAAAGTATAACAAATAAAAAAAAGTGGCAACGTCGTCAAGCCTTTATTATTAAAGGTCTGACGGCTTTTTTTATGGAAAAATAAGGAGACATCCTGGCTTAGTGACTAAAATAGGGAACGTGGGGTATCTAATAGACAAACCCTATTGTTAAAATGATTGAAAATAGTTGCTGAAAGGGTCATGGAATATGAATAATATCCGTAAACAAAAGATCGACAAAGTGACGGGATTTATCAGAACGTTATTTAGCCACCTGAAAAGGCAAACTGTCAGAATGAAAAATAATGGCGCTGGTTACCAGGATCTTAACGACTTAAAAAATCACTTGTTTTACATAATCACTTTTTATTTTATTTTGTTGGGCCCGGTACTCTTTTTTTATGGCGCCTATTTATTTTATCAAGAAGGCGAGTATGTAACCGCTACTCTTGAATTTTGTCTCTATTTTGTCGCGGTTTTTGTTCTGTTGAACTGGAAAATTAATCTTCGCTTTAAAAAACTGTTCTTCCTGCTGATTTGTTATTTTGTCAGTGTGCTGGTACTTTTTGTGGCTGGACCAATGGGGGCCGGAATGGTGTGTGTAACAGTGGTACTGGTTTTATCGGGATCTTTGCTTGACAGACGTTGGGTGCTGAAATTCATTACTTTTAATCTGTTTACTTTTGTACTCATCACTATTTTGTTGGATCGCGGTTTTTTTAATGAATTTGCCATTGCCGATTACGGTTCGATCTGGCTGATCGTTGCCGTCAGCAGCCAGGTTCTTGGCATTGGTTTATTGTTTATTATTCAAACAATCGATGATGAGCTGGACTAACAGTCAAAAATTGTAGCCAAAGCTAAAGAGAAGCTGGAAATCAGTGAGCAGAAATACCGCTATTTAAGCTATCATGATCACTTGACCGGAGTTTATAATCGACTGTTTTGGGAAGAAGAGCAAAAACGGATTGGTAGCGAGAATCAGCTGCCCATCTCAATCATAATCGGGGATATCAATGGGATCAAACTAATAAACGATGCATTTGGTCATGAAGCCGGGGATCGGATTATTATAGAAACAGCACGAATTATGAAAAGCTGTTGTCATGATGATGCGTTGATGGCCAGAACCGGTGGGGATGAATTTAGTATTCTAATGCCAAAAACATCCCGGGAAACGGCTTTAGAACGAATGGATGAAATTAAAGAGGCGTTTATTTTGCATAATCGCCGGATTTTGAATGAGGCTTTTCATATCAATGTGGCATTGGGATCGGGCACCAAAGAAAAGCCCCATGGCGATTTGAAGCAAACCATTAAAAGAGCTGAGCTATATATGAATAGCCGTAAGTTACTGGAACAACGAAGCTCCCACAGTACAATTATTTCATCAATCAAGGCGACAATGTATGAGAAAAGTCATGAAACGGAGGAACATTCCGAGCGGTTGGCAGCCCTGTCCCGCATGGTTGGTGAAGCCTTAAAGCTGTCGCAGATTGAACTGGATCATCTGGAGCTTCTGGCGACCCTTCACGATATTGGCAAGGTGGGAATTGATGATCGGATTTTAGGAAAACCGGGAAAATTGACAGATGAAGAATGGCTTGAAATGAAAAAGCATCCTGAAATCGGCTACCGGATTGCCGCGGCTTCTCCCGAGCTGGTATCAATCTCAGAGTTTATTCTTAGTCATCATGAGCATTGGGATGGCAGTGGTTACCCGAAAGGTTTAGCGGGTGAGGCGATTCCCTTACTGTCTCGGATTATTGCCGTGACGGACGCTTATGATGCGATGACGGAAAATCGTGTTTATCGGAAAGCGATGGATCGCGAAAGTGTGATAGCAGAAATCAAGAACAATGCCGGAACTCAGTTTGATCCTGAGATTGCAAAATTGTTTGTCGGAATGATGAAACAAACAGAAGAACGTATTATCGGAAAAATTGATTAAATGAGTTAGAAAAATGCGGCAGATTCTTTAATTTAAGAACGAACCGCATTTTTTAGAATTTTATATAATTGAACAGCATCACTGTGAATTCACGAAGTTAAGAAAATCGATTTAAATGGCTCATTGATCCAGAAACAGATTGATAATCAAATTAAACTTATCCGGGTTTTGAAACATTAAGCCATGTCCCGCTTCGGCGATGAGGATGAGTTTGGAGTTAGGTAGTTTACTGGCTAAATAGGCGGAATTTTCCGAAGGTAGAATCAAATCATCTTTTCCGTCAATAACAAGGGTTTCGTGCTTAAGAAAGGGGATCCGGTTACAGGTGCCTTCCCATTTATTGATTGCTTCGGCTTGCTTACGGATCGAATCGGGATCGATCGTTCCCAGAGGGCGCTGAAATATTTCCCGAATCCGGTCCTGATTGCTTTTTATCCAATCAGAAGGGAAGAGTAAATGTAACCACTGATAGCCATTCTCAAAAGGAATTCCCAGGCTGTTTTCAAGTTTTGAAAGCACCTTCGGCTCAGGTGGAAATATTTCATGATGGCAAAGAGAAG
>Ga0265295_1002534_pt1 | contig 28673 bp, 25 predicted proteins | sample Munlansysbiofilm_FD_192503 | JGI IMG/M metagenome (GOLD analysis project Ga0265295, IMG submission 192503) | Leachate microbial communities from a municipal landfill in Southern Ontario, Canada - Methane capture system biofilm | ecosystem: Engineered > Solid waste > Landfill > Unclassified ... | reverse complement strand
CTTTGCCAAAAATATCTTCAACTTTTTTCTGCACAGCCGGCATTCTGGTCATTCCGCCCACCAGAATAACTTCATCAATATCAGCAGGTGAAAGTCCGGCATCTTTTAAGGCTGTGCGGCAGGGAGCTTCCAGCTTGCGCAGCAGGTCATCACAAAGTGATTCAAGCTTTGCGCGGGAGAGCTTGAGGTTTAAGTGTTTCGGACCACTGGCATCTGCTGTGATAAAGGGCAGGTTAATGTCGGTTTCAACAGAGCCTGAAAGCTCGCATTTTGCTTTTTCAGCAGCTTCTTTCAGACGTTGCAACGCCATTTTATCACCGCGCAGATCAATGCCCTGATCTTTTTTAAATTCATCGGCGATCCAGTCAATAATGTTCTGGTCAAAGTCTTCACCGCCAAGGAAAGTATCACCATTGGTGGATTTTACTTCAAATACGCCATCGCCCAGCTCAAGGATGGAAACATCAAAAGTACCGCCGCCCAGGTCAAAAACAGCGATTTTTTCATCCTGTTTTTTGTCAAGACCATAGGCAAGTGCAGCGGCAGTTGGCTCGTTGATGATCCGCAGTACGTTGAGTCCGGCAATTTTGCCTGCATCCTTGGTTGCCTGACGCTGGGAGTCATCAAAGTAGGCAGGTACGGTGATAACTGCATCGGTCACGGTTTCGCCCAGATAATCTTCAGCAGTTTTTTTCATTTTTTGCAGGGTAAAGGCAGAGATTTCCGGTGGAGAATATTTTTTATCCCTTGCTTCAACCCAGGCATCACCGTTATCAGCTTTTACGATTTTAAAAGGTGATATGGAGATATCTTTTTTAACTGCATCGGTGTCAAACTTGCGACCAATTAACCGTTTGATGGCAAAAAGGGTGTTTTCAGGGTTAGTCACTGCCTGGCGTTTTGCCTGCTGACCCACCAGACGTTCTCCTGCCTCTGTAAAAGCCACAATGGATGGTGTGGTGCGGCTACCTTCCGAGTTGGCGATTACAATCGGCTCGCCACCCTCCATTACGGCTACGCAGGAGTTGGTTGTTCCAAGGTCAATTCCAATTACTTTACTCATTTTTTTATAGCTCCTTCCATGGGGGTTTTAGAATTTTACTGTTACAAATCAAGCTAATACTGTTTTTGCAAAAAACAAGGGGGGTGGTAATTTTATTTTTTGGGGCAGTTCACTGAAACCATTGCTGCCCTGATCAGTCTGTCCTTTAGCATGTAGCCTTTCAGAAACTCCTGGGCAATGGTGTTGGCTGGCTGGTCATTGGTTTCCACCTGTGACATGGCCTGGTGAAAAGCCGGATCAAAAGCAGTGCCACTGTCACTTTCAACCACAGTTACCCCGAATTTTTTAAGGGCTGACAAAAGCAGGGTATGGGTCATCTGTACACCTTCAACCAGGGCAGGCAAACCATCTTCGCTGGCATGGTCAAGGGCGCGCTCCAGGTTGTCCACCACCGGTAAAAGCTCTTCCACCAATGATTTTATACCGTAGTTAAGCAGCTCTTCCTTTTCACGGGATGCACGTTTTTTAAAGTTTTCAAGATCAGCCCGTTCACGCAGAAAACGATCCCAGTTTTCACTTGCTTCACGTTCTTTGGCTGCCAACGCTTCTTCAAGTGATGGCTGCTGCTCATCTGGCATCTGTCCATTTTCAGCATCTGTATCCTGTTCCGGCAGATCGTTACATCTGTTTACATCGTTCATATCCAGCAGGTTCCTCTCTGTGTTTTATTCTTTTGTAAGCAGCTTGCTGACCAGTCGGGCAGTGTAGTCCACAATCGGGATTACGCTTGAATAACCCATTCTTGTGGGGCCGACCACACCTAAAAGCCCTATGGTATTACTGTCAGTCATATAGGTTGATGTTATCAGGCTCATGCCGGACATCTCTTTAAGCGGGGTTTCCGAGCCTATGAAAATCTGTACGCCGTTTGCATTCATACAGTTCTCCAAAAGCCTTACCAGTTGCCCTTTTTCTTCAAAAGCAGCAAGTATTTCACGCATTTTGGAAACATCTGCAAATTCTGGCTGCTCAAAAATGCGGGATTGACCGGCAATATAAAGTTCGTTTTGTTCATCAGGTATTACCTGGCAGGATAGCTCAAGGGCATTTGCCAAAAACTGGTCATAACGGGTTTTGTCGTCAGCCATTTCAGCAAGAATTTTATCCCGCACCTGTCTGATGGTCAGTCCTTCCAGTATGCTGTTAAGGTAGTTGCCCATCCTGACCAGGTCTTCAGCCGTAAAATCCTGCTCTGTTTCAACAATACGGTTTTGCACATTGCCGTTACCAGCCACCAAAATTACCAGCAGCCTGTTGGCAGAAAGCCGGATAAATTCAATGTGTCGGAAATTGCCCTGGGTAAAAGAGGGTGCCATGACAATCCCTGTGTAATTGGATAACAAGGACAGGGCGCGGCTGGCTTCTTGCAGCAAATCCGCAAGGTTGCCGCCGGTTTCGCGGTAATGCCTTAATATCTGGCGTTTTTCCTTGTGGCTTATCTGCCGCAAAGATACCAGGCTATCAACATAGAAACGAAAGCCCTTGTCTGTCGGGATACGACCGGCAGAAGTGTGCGGAGAGGCAAGCAGGCCAAGTTCTTCAAGGCTGGCCATGACATTGCGGACTGTGGCTGATGAAAGTGCCATTGCATGACGTTTGGCAACAGCCGAGCTGCCAACAGGTTCGGCAGTGGCAATATAGTCCTCAACAATTGCTTCCAGAATTTGCTTGCTACGTTGCGACAGATTTACATTCATGGCAGCCCCATAAAAATAGCACTCAATCATAATGAGTGCTAATTTAAAAGCAAGTTAATGAGCAGATGACGGTTTGTCAAGGTTAAACAGTTTGATAAATGTTTTGGAAGTCTGTTGTACAAACCTTGCCTGGTGTTTTCAAAAGTATGTATTATTATCTGATTTATGCAAGAAGCTACAGAAGGGAAGGTTTTATACATAATGCAAAAGCAACCAATCGGTATATTTGATTCCGGTGTGGGTGGTCTTACTGTTTTACGTGAAATCATGCACATGCTTCCCGGTGAAAACACTATTTATGTGGGGGATACTGCACGGGTTCCCTATGGTACAAAATCACCGGAAACGATTATCCGCTATTCAAAGGAAATCGCTTCGTTTTTGCTGGCGCGTAAAATAAAATTGTTGGTCATTGCCTGTAATACTGCCTCTGCGGCAGCTTTATCTGTTTTGCAGCAGGCTTTGCCCATTCCGGTTATTGGTGTTATTGAGCCTGGTGCCAAACGGGCTGTAGCTGCCACCAAAAACGGCATCATCGGTGTTATCGGCACTCCATCAACTATCCGCAGTAAAGCCTATGGCAATGCCATTAAAAGGATTAACCCGAATCTGTCCGTATATACGCAAAGCTGCCCGCTTTTTGTGCCACTGGCAGAAGAAGGCTGGGTTGATAACAATGTTGCCAGGCAGACTGCCGAAATCTATCTGCATGAACTGCACAGCAAAAATGTGGATACAGTTGTGCTTGGCTGTACGCATTATCCCTTACTAAAAGAGGTGATAAGCAGTGTGCTGGGCAGTAATGTTACCCTGGTTGATTCAGCTGAAGAAACGGTTGTTGCCATCCGGCAAGCCCTTGAAAAGCATCAGATGCTGAACCTTGAAAATATAATGGGCAGGCATAGCTATTTTGTTACTGATCTGCCGGAAAGTTTTGTGAGGACAGGCAGCCGTTTTCTGGGGACTGAGCTGGAGGGGGTGGAGCAGGTGGGCTTTGGTGACACGTAAACAGTAAGCAGGAGTGTTTGTGAAAAAGCAGTCTTGCAAATACATCGTCGGAATTTTTGTGCTGGTTTTGCTGGCAGTTTTAATCTGCTGGTGGCTTAAATCACAAAATCTGATATTGCCTGTTGCGGACAGGAATGTGCCACCTGAACGTTCCCGTGTGGTGACAACGGAAGAAATTACCCTGTTTTTTGCTGATCATAAAGGCAAGCTGGTGGCTGAAAAAAGACAGATCAGCAGATGTGACACCAGGCAGTGCCGTGTGCAGGCGGTGGTTAAAGAACTTTGCAAAGGCTCTTTCAGGAATTTTGAAAGACTGCTGCCACCAGAAACAGACATCAACAATGTAAGTTTTGTTGCAGATACCGCAAATATTGATCTGCTGCCGGTGTTTGCTGAAAAATTGCCATCAGGCAGCTATGCCGAAATGATGGCTGTCTACTCCATTATCAACAGTATCTGCGCCACCATGCCGGAAGTAAAATATATCAAGCTGAACATCGCTGGTAATCCTCGCTCACATTTAAAGCATCTTGACCTGAGTGAGCCGTTGATGCCAGATTTTGAACTTTGAGTTAAGGCAGGTTATTTATTGATTTTATCAAGCTGTAATGATAACCTTTACAGTCTTTTACATATGCCTGTCCAAAGCTTGTTTATTCCCGTAATCCAATTGAAAGGTTGTAGCCGATGTGTGACGAAATCAGGATTTTTTCCGGCAACTCAAATCCTGCCCTGGCACAGAAGATCTGTGAGGCACTTTGCGTACCTTTAAGTAATGCAGGTTTAAAGAATTTTTCCGATGGCGAAATTATGGTGGAAGTGCATGAAAACGTGCGCGGCAGAGAGATTTACATTGTGCAGTCCACCTGCGCACCCACCAACAATCACCTGATGGAACTGCTGGTAATGATTGATGCCATGCGCCGTGCATCTGCTGCCACAATCACGGCAGTTATCCCCTACTATGGCTATGCCCGTCAGGATCGCAAGGCTGCTCCCCGCACTCCCATTTCTGCAAAGCTGGTTGCCAACCTGCTTACCACTGCTGGTGCGGATCGTGTTGTAACCATTGACCTGCACGCCGGGCAGATTCAGGGGTTTTTTGACATACCGGTTGATAACCTTTACGCAGCACCGGTGATCATAAACCACCTTAAAGAGCGTTTTAAAGGTAAGGATCTGGTGATGGTTAGCCCCGATGCCGGTGGTGCCGAAAGGGCACGCGCCTATGCCAAAAGGCTTGAATGCCCAATGGCCATGATTGACAAACGTCGCTCGGCTCCAAACGTGGCTGAAGTCATGCATCTTATTGGTGATGTAAAAGACAAAATAGCCATTATCCTTGATGACATGGTTGACACTGCCGGAACCTTGACCCAGGCTGCCGGCGCACTCAAGCAAAACGGTGCAGCATCAATTTATGCCTGTGCCACCCACGGGGTTCTTTCAGGTCCTGCCATTGACAGGATCAATGGCTCTGTAATTGAAGAGCTGGTACTGACCGATACCATACCACTTGGCGACAACAAATCCCGCACCTCAAAAATTAAAGTACTGTCTGTTGCTCCATTACTGGCTGAGGCGATCAGACGTATTCAGGAGTATGAGTCAGTCAGTTCACTATTTGATTAGTTAACCGTAAAATATCAAGCAGCATAGATTTAACAAGCTGCGCAGGGAGGATGTAATGCAACAACAGATTAAGTTGAAAGTAGATTTACGCAGCAGCACTGGCAAAGGTGTTAGCCGCAAACTACGCGCTGCCGGACTTATTCCGGGTGTCGTGTATGGACGTGATACAGAGCCGGTTCCGGTTTCTGTTGTGCCAAAGGAGTTGCAGACAGCAATATCCGGTGAAGGTGGTATCAACAACCTGATTACCCTTCAGTGCAGTGGTCATCTTGATCAGGCTTTGGTGATTATTGCTGATATGCAGCGTGATCCGGTCAAAGGCACTGTCCGGCACGTGGATATGCAACGGATCAGCATGAAAGATAAAATCAAGGTTAACGTACCGGTGGTGGTTGTTGGCACTGCTATTGGGGTTAAAGAAGGCGGTCTGCTTGACCTTGATGCACACACCTTGCATATTGAGTGCCTGCCGGATCAGATTCCTGAAAATATTGAAATTGATGTCACTAATTTGCAGATCGGTCAGACAGTTCACTTGCAGGATATTACGCTGCCAGAAGGTATCAAATGCCTGGATAAGCCGACCAACCCGCTGGTCAGTATCCTTGGCAGAGCCAAAACTGCTGCCGCCGAGGATGAAACCGAGGAAGCTGCTGCCGAAGAAGAGTAAAATTTTCTGTCTGCAAGCAGGAGCTTTCATGGCACTAATGGCTGAATAAAACTGATCACCCCGATTGTTTGTCAAAATGAGGCTATGGATTTAATTCCATAGCCTCTCTGGTTATTTACTATGGATACAATAATTATAGCAGGGCTTGGTAATCCTGGCTCAAAGTATCAATGGACCCGCCACAATGCGGGTTTTCTGTTTCTTGACCGCATAGCCAACCTTGAAAACCTGAGTATAACCCGCAAGCAGTTTGGTGGTTTTACTGCCGAATGGGAACGTAACGGTAAACGGCTGATACTGCTTAAACCGCAAACCTACATGAACCTTTCCGGACGTTCCATTATGCCTGCATTGCAGTTTTACAAACTAAAACCAGAGCAGTTGATAGTTGTACATGATGAAATTGACCTGCCCCTGGGCACTGCCCGACTGAAACAGGGGGGCGGTCATGGTGGACAAAATGGTCTGCGCTCAATAACGGAAATGCTGGGCAGAAACGACTTCCTGCGGCTGCGCCTGGGAATCGGCAGACCACTGCACGGCGATGTCAGCAGTTATGTATTGGGCAACTTTACTCCACCGGAAATGGAGGTTTTTGCCCGTGTTCTGGATGGTGCCCTTGATCTGCTGGAAACAGCACTGGATGAAGGCGTACCCAAAGCGATGAGTCTTTATAACAATAAAAACTACCTGGAAGGATAATAACCATGGGATTTAACTGTGGTATTGTTGGTCTGCCCAATGTTGGCAAATCAACTATTTTTAACGCAATCACCTCGGCAGGAGCCGAATCAGCCAACTACCCGTTTTGCACCATTGATCCCAACATCGGCATTGTGCAGGTTCCTGATACACGCATTGACCAGCTTGCTGCCATTGTAAAACCGCAGAAATGTCAATTTACCACCATTGAGTTTGTTGATATTGCCGGTCTGGTTAAAGGTGCCAGTGCCGGAGAAGGGCTGGGCAATCAGTTTTTGGGGCATATCCGTTCTGTGGATGCCATTGTGCATGTTGTGCGCTGCTTTGATGACACCAATGTGGTGCATGTATCCGGCAAGGTATCCCCAGCCGATGATATTGAAGTCATCAACACCGAGCTGGCACTGGCTGATCTGGATACCCTGGAAAAGAAAGTGCAGCGGGCAGAAAAACTGGCACGCAGTGGTGATAAAAAAGCCAAAGAAGAGATAGCACTTTACGAGCGGGTGCGGGTTTTGCTGGAGCAGGCTCAAAAAGTAAGGGACTGCGCAGAAAATGAAGATGAACGGATATGGCTGCGAGAATTGCACCTTTTGTCTGCAAAACCAGTGCTTTACGTTGCCAACGTAGCTGAAGATGACCTGGAAGGCAAACACCCGTTTGTGGAGCAGGTGCGCAAGATTGCAGCCTCGGAAGACTCTGGTGTTGTTGTTATCTGTGGCAGCATAGAATCGGAAATAGCCGAACTGGACAGCGATGAAAAGCAGGCTTTTTTACAGGAAATGGGATTACCTGAATCTGGTCTGGATCGCCTGATCAAGGCAGGCTACGATCTTTTGGGACTGATTACCTACTTCACCGCTGGTGTAAAAGAAGTACGCGCCTGGACAATCACAAAAGGAACCAAGGCACCCCAGGCAGCAGGTGTTATCCACACTGATTTTGAAAAAGGATTCATCCGGGCAGAAGTAATCGGCTTTAATGATTACATCAACTGCAACGGCGAAGCAGGAGCAAAGGAAAAAGGACTGATGCGCCTGGAAGGTAAAGAATATATCGTCAAGGATGGGGATTTGATGCACTTCAGATTTAATGTTTAAATGGTAGTTATGGAGTAAACGCCCACATGAACCAGCAATCTCACAGCAAACTGATTTCTTTCATTTGGAGCATTGCCGATGACTGCCTGCGCGATGTGTATGTGCGCGGCAAATACCGCGATGTTATTTTGCCAATGGTGGTGCTGCGCCGCTTAGACACCCTGCTCGAACCAACCAAGCAAGAGGTAATGGATGAAGTTAAATTCCAAAAAGAAGAACTAAAATCCACCGAATTTGACAAGCTACCGCTTGAACAAGCCAGCGGTTATGTGTTTTACAACACCTCAAAATGGACGTTAAAACAAATTGCCCAATCAGCGACCAACAACCAACAAATTCTCTTAGCCAACTTTGAAGAATACCTTTTAAGCTTTAGCGACAATGTTCGAGAAATCATCCAGCGCTTTGATTTACACCGCCAGATTCGCCACATGGCGGATAAACAAGTGCTGCTGGATGTGGTTGAAAAATTTGTCTCGCCTTATATCAACCTCACGCCGCACAATGCAGAAGACCCAGACGGCAACATCTTGCCAGGGCTTTCCAACCTTGGAATGGGCTATGTGTTTGAAGAGTTAATCCGTAAATTTAACGAAGAAAATAACGAAGAAGCAGGCGAGCACTTTACCCCCCGTGAAGTAATCGAGCTGATGACCCACCTGGTTTTTGACCCCATTCAAAACAACCTGCCACTAACCATGACGGTATACGACCCGGCCTGTGGCAGCGGCGGGATGCTGACCGAAGCGCAAAACTTTATCGAAGAAAAATACCCCAACGACCGCCGCGATGTGTACCTTTACGGCAAAGAAATTAACGACGAAACCTACGCCATCTGTAAATCCGACATGATGATTAAGGGCAACAACCCCGAAAACATTCGCGTAGGCTCTACACTCTCAACCGATGAGTTTGCCGGCATGCGCTTTGACTTTATGCTCTCTAACCCGCCGTATGGCAAAAGCTGGAGTAGCGAACAGAAGCACATTAAAGAAGGGAAAGATGTTTTGGACCCGCGCTTTAAAGTGAAGCTCACCGATTACTGGGGCAAAGAGGAAGAGGTGGATGCCACCCCACGCTCAAGCGATGGGCAGTTGCTGTTTTTAATGGAAATGATCAGCAAAATGAAAGACCCTGCTCAAAGCCATTTGGGCAGCCGCATTGCCTCGGTACATAACGGCTCGTCTTTATTTACGGGCGATGCAGGCGGCGGTGAAAGCAATATTCGTCGTTACATCATTGAAAACGACTTGCTCGAAGCCATAGTACAAATGCCCAACAACCTGTTTTATAACACGGGCATTACCACCTACATTTGGCTGCTGAATAACAACAAGTCAGCGGAGCGCCAAGGCCAGGTGCAGCTAATAGATGCCAGTTTATTGTTCCGCAAACTGCGTAAAAACCTCGGCGATAAAAACTGCGAATTTGCACCCGAGCATATTGAAGAAATCACTCAAACCTATTTGCAATGCGCCAGCATAGAACGCCAGCTTGATGCCAATAACGACCCAGAAGGCTTGGCGGCACAAGTATTCAACAACCAAGATTTTGGCTATTACAAAGTCAATATCGAACGCCCCGACCGCCGCGTAGCTCAGTTTAGCCATGAGGCCATACAGCCCTTATTGTTCGATAAAGGCTTGGCTGAACTGATGCAAACTTTGTATGAAGAACATGGCGATAAACTCTATGAGCAAGCGTTTTTAACCAGCCTAGAAAAAGACAAAGCCCTCGATAAACACGCCGAAGAGCTAGGCATTACGCTGAACAGCAGAGATAAAAAGAAGCTGCTCGACCTAAAAACTTGGCAGCAAGGCAGCAACTTGCATCAAGCCGCTGTGCAACTGCTGCAAGAAATTGGCACTGAAGCTTTTAACGATTTCAACCAGTTTAAAAAGCTTATAGATGTCGCCTTAAAACAACAGGGTATTAGACTTTCAGCCGCAGAAAAGAAGGCCATTTTAGATGCCGTCAGCCAGTACGATGAAACGGCAGAAAAAGTGATTAAAAAGATAGAAAAACTCAGCGGCGACAAACTCAACATCCTGCTAGAAAAACTTGGCTGCACCGCAGAGCAATTACCCGATTTTGGCTATTACCCCACCGCCAAAGCAGGCGAATACATCACTTATGAAACTAACAGCGACCTGCGCGACAGCGAAAGCATTCCGCTAAATTATTCTTCTGAACAAGCCATTCATCGCTACTTTTTAAACGAAGTAAAACCCCATGTAGAAGAAGCATGGATTAACCTCGACAGCGTAAAAATCGGCTACGAAATTAGCTTTAATAAATACTTTTACCAACACAAACCGCTGCGCAGCTTGGCCGAAGTGACCGCTGATTTACTTGCCCTAGAAGAACAGTCCCAAGGCTTAATGGATTTAATTTTGCAGGGAGAACTGTAAATGACCAGTGCAAAGAAATTAAGCGTGACTGAATTTCCGACTTATGAGGAATACAAGGATTCAGGCGTGGAGTGGTTAGGGGAAGTGCCGAAGGAGTGGGAAGTTACTAGATTAAAAAATTTTTCTAAAATATTTAACGGAGCAACTCCTTCGTCCAGTACAGAAATATTTTGGGATGGTGGAATCACTTGGGTTACTCCTGTAGATATCGACGGATCTATGTATGTTTATCAATCAAAAAGAACAATATCGAGGGCTGGCTACTCAAGCTGCGGTACAACATTAGTACCTGAAAACAGTGTGATTATTACTTGCCGTGCACCTATTGGTAAAGTTGCGCTAGCAGGAAATAAACTATGTACAAACCAAGGGTGCAAGAGTTTAGTTATAAGTAAGGATGTTGAACACAAATTTGTTTATTATTATTTTTCTATTTCTCAGAGACTCTTAAATAGTTTTGGAAGTGGAACAACATTTTTGGAGCTTAGTAGCGAGGCATTAAAAAACTTTATGGTTTGCCTGCCCTCATATAAAGAACAAACCCTAATCGCCCAATTCCTCGACCAAAAAACCGCCCTCATTGACCAAGCTATCGCCATCAAAGAGCAGCAAATAAAACTGCTCAACGAACGCAAACAAATCATCATTCAACAAGCCGTCACCCAAGGCCTTAACCCCAACGCCCCCATGAAAAACTCAGGCGTAGAATGGATAGGACAGATACCTGAGCATTGGGGGGTATCTTTAGGGTTCACTGTTTATAAAGAAGTAAGAGACTCTAATAAGGGTCTAATTGAAAACAAAGTATTATCATTAAGTTATGGACAAATAATTATAAGGCCAGAAAGTAAAATGTTTGGGCTTATGCCTGAATCATTTGAAACCTATCAAATAGTGCAGCCTGACGACATAATTATCCGATGTACAGATTTGCAAAATGATAAAACCAGTCTTAGAACTGGCATTGTTAAAAACAAAGGAATTATTACCAGTGCTTATTTAAATATCAGAGCAAAAGAAAAGTTATTGCCTAGCTATTTACATTATTTCTTTCATGTTTTAGATATTACAAAAGCAATTTATAAATTTGGAAGTGGTTTGCGTCAAAATCTAAGTTTTAATGACTTTAGGCGTATGAACATAGCTACTCCACCGCTGGAAGAGCAAAAGAAAATTGTTGCCTTTATCAAAAACAGTAGTAACAGGGCGACAGAAATAATTGCTTTGCATAACCAACAAATCCAAGCCCTAAAAGAATACAAAACCACCCTAATCAACAGCGCCGTCACCGGCAAAATAAAAATCACCCAAGCCATGCTGACTGAAGTAAAAGAGGTGGGTTATGCCGAGTAAAAACCAACCAACCGCAAAAACAAACCAGCCTTTGTTGCAAGAGTTGCGTCAGTTAATCGACAACGCCCGCCAGCAAGTCGCCCAAACGGCCAATGCCACTATTACCGTTTTATATTGGCGTTTAGGCAAACGCATCTATCAAGAAGTGTTGCAAGAACAACGCGCTGAATACGGCGAAGAGATTGTGTCGACACTGTCGACACAATTGGTGCAAGAGTATGGCAAAAGCTTTGGCTTACGAAGTTTGCGCCGCATGATTCAATTCGCAGAGCTTTTTCCTGATGAATCAGTGGTGGCGCACTTGGCTCAATCGCTAAGCTGGAGCCATTTTGTTGAGATCATTTCTCTAAAACAGCCACTTGAGCGGGAGTACTATGCTGAACTTTGTCGAGTTGAACGCTGGAGCGTTCGTACTTTGAGGGAGCGTATAGCCAGTCAGCTATACCTGCGAACAGTTATAGCAAAGCAACCCGAAGAGATCATAAAACAAGAAATTGATCATATGCGTGAAGGCGGGCAGATCACAGCAGACTTAGTATTCCGTGACCCTTATATTCTAGATTTCTTAGGTTTGCCTGGCGACTACAGCGAAGCGGATTTAGAAAGTGCGATATTACGAGAGATGGAGCAATTTTTATTGGAGCTAGGTTCTGGTTTTAGTTTTGTTGCGCGTCAGAAGCGGATCAGCGTAGGAGCCGATGATTTTTACTTAGATCTGCTGTTTTACCATCGCCATCTAAAGCGCCTTATAGCCATCGAGCTGAAATTAGAAAAGTTTAAACCTGCCCATAAAGGACAAATGGAGCTGTATTTGCGTTGGCTTAACGAATACGAGCGAGCAGAGGGTGAGCAAGAACCTATAGGTTTGATTTTATGTGCAAGCAAAGATGATGAGCAAGTAAAGCTTATGGATATGCACGCGGCCAATATAAGGGTAGCAGAATATATTGCTCACTTACCTGAGCTTGAAAAGCTGCAAGAACAACTTCATCGCGCAGTAAAAATAGCCCAAGAACGAAGCTTGCTTATAGAAAGGCAATAAAGATGCCGACGTATACCCCTCCAATAACACTCACCCCAGAAATGCTCAACCTTGTGGCTGAAATTGGCGAGCGTTTAGGGCGTTATGCCGAGCGGACACACAAAGCCCAAGCTTTGCGCTTACGTCGCATAAACCGTATTCGTACTATTCAAGGCTCGTTAGCAATTGAAGGTAACAGCCTTAGTGTGGAGCAAATTACCGCTGTGTTAGACGGCAAACCAGTGATTGCACCGCCGCGAGAAGTGCAAGAAGTTAAAAACGCGCTGGCTGTGTATGAAAAGTTTGATGAGTTAAACCCTCTGCTTGAGCAGGATTTACTAAAAGCACATCAATTACTTTTACTTGGTCTGCATGATGAAGCAGGCAGTTATCGTAGTGGTGGCGTGGGCGTAATGAGTGGTCAGCAAGTGGTGCATATGGCACCGCCTGCCAACCAAGTGTCGCGCTTAATGGGTGACTTGTTTGCCTGGCTAAAAAATACTGACCAACACGCGCTTATTGCCAGCACTGTTTTTCATTATGAGTTTGAATTTATCCACCCCTTTGCAGATGGCAATGGTCGCATGGGTAGGTTGTGGGAAAGCTTGATTCTTGCACAATGGAACCCAGTTTTTGCACACTTGCCAGTGGAGTCTTTGGTTTATCAGCATCAAGAGCATTATTACTTAGCTATCCGCCAAAGCACCGCAGCCACTGATTGCGCCCCTTTTGTGGAGTTTATTTTAGAGCGAATTTTACAGGCATTAGAGCAAAGCCCTGCAACCGAACAAGTAAGTGACTCAGTCACCGCGGAAGTCACCGCGGAAGTCACGCCTGAACTTATGCGCTTTTTAGATGTGTTTAGTGATGAGATGTCACGCACAGAGTTAATGAAAAAGCTTGAGCTTACTCACGCAGAGCACTTTCGTTTAAATTATTTAACTAAGGCTTTAGAACAAGGGTTAATTGAAATGACGATTCCAGATAAACCCAAAAGCCGCCTACAAAAATACCGCTTAACAGGCAAAGGCAAGAGCTTGTTGCAAGATTTACTCTAAATTCATATATGCTGCTAAGTAATTGATTTCAAAAGTAAAGAGGATTGTATGGTAAGCCAAACCAATGAGCAGGCTTTGGAAGCTGCGGTTGAAGTAGCTTTAACAGGTACAAGCCGAGAGGTTTTAAATCATGCAGTTGCTGATCCTGTGGTGGCTTATAAAGCCTGCGCGCACCAAGGATTTGTTGCCGGATGCAGCCAGAATTTTGATCGTGCGTATGCCATTGATAAAGAGTACTTCTGGCAGTTTTTAAACACAACTCAAGCCAAAGAGCTGGAAGGTTTTAAACAATACAACCCCCAGGACTGGCAGCGTAAAATTTTAGAACGTTTCGATCGGCTGGTTAAAAAACATGGTCTTTTGCATTTGTTAAAAAAGGGTTTAAAGGTTGATAACGCCCATTTTTATTTGATGTACCCTGCACCTTTAGCCAGCAGTAGCGCAAAAGTTAAAGAAAACTTTGAGGCTAATATTTTTAGTTGTACGCGCCAGCTTTATTTCTCACTTACCAGCAACAAAAGCATTGATATGGTGCTGTTTATCAATGGAATCCCGTTTGTTACCATTGAGTTTAAAAATGCTTGGACAGGGCAAACTGCCCGTTATCATGGACAAAAACAGTATCGTGAAGATCGCGATCCGAAAGAGCCGTTATTAAACTTTGGTCGCTGCTTGGTGCATTTTGCGGTGGATACTGATGAAGCCTACATGACCACTAAATTAGATGGCGCAAAGACTTTTTTCTTGCCGTTTAACAAAGGGTATAACTTTGGGCAGGGCAACCCACCTAACCCTAATGGACATAAAACCGCTTATTTGTGGGAAGAGATTTTTACCAAGTACAGCCTGGCAAATATCATCCAGCACTTTATGCGTTTTGATGGTGATACCAGCACCCCTATGGCTAAGCGCACTCTGTTTTTTCCGCGTTACCATCAGTTGGACGTGGTGCGTCGTTTAATCAATCATGCTGAAAACCACGGCGTAGGACACACCTATTTAATTCAGCATTCTGCGGGGTCGGGTAAATCAAACTCCATTACCTGGGCAGCATACCAACTGATTGAAGCTTATCCAGCAAACACGCAGGTGGCAGCAAACTGTGGTCTTGAAACACCTTTGTTTGATTCCGTAATTGTGGTCACCGACCGTCGTATTTTGGATAAACAGTTGCGCGATAATATTCGTGATTTCTCTGAAGTTAAAAATATTGTGGCACCTGCGCATAACTCGGCGCAGTTAAAAGAAGCCCTAGAAACAGGCAAGAAAATTATTATCACCACCATCCAAAAATTCCCTTTTATAGTGGAGGGAATTTCAGATTTGGGCGATAAGCGTTTTGCCGTAATTATTGATGAGGCGCACAGCTCACAATCGGGCAGCGCGCATGACAATATGAACCGCGCGATGGGTAAGCAAGAGGCAGAAGAGGGCAGCGATGCTCAAGATATTATGCTGGAGGTGATGCGCTCAAGAAAAGTGCGTAACAACGCCTCGTATTTTGCATTTACGGCAACCCCAAAAAACACCACTTTAGAAAAGTTTGGCGTAAAGCAGCCCGACGGCAGTTTTAAACCTTTTCACTTATACTCCATGAAGCAAGCCATTGAAGAAGGCTTCATTTTGGATGTTATTGCTAACTACACCACCTATAAAAGCTATTATGAAATAGCCAAGTCGATTACTGAAAATCCTGAATTTAATACTAAAAAAGCGCAGAAAAAACTCAGAGCCTTTGTTGAGCAGAGCGACCAAACCATTACCACCAAAGCTGAAATTATGCTGGAGCATTTTTTAACTCAGGTGGTGGCTGCTAAAAAACTTAAAAACAAAGGCAAAGGCATGGTGGTTACGCAAAATATTGAAAGCGCCATTCGTTACTACCAAGCCATTAAGCGTGAGCTAGAAAATCGCGGTAACCCATTTAAAGTTGTGATTGCTTTTTCAGGCAAAAAAGAAGTAGACGGTATTGAATACACCGAAGCCGATATGAATGGTTTTTCGGATGACAAAACCAAAGATTATTTTGATACCGACGACTACCGCCTGTTGGTGGTAGCGAATAAGTATTTGACCGGCTTTGACCAACCTAAGCTGTGCGCCATGTATGTGGACAAAAAGCTGTCAGGCGTGCTTTGCGTGCAGGCGTTGTCGCGTTTAAACCGTAGCGCCCCTAAGTTGAATAAGCGCACTGAAGATTTGTTTGTGTTGGATTTTTTCAATACAACGGATGATATTCAGCACGCTTTCGATCCTTTTTACACCTCGACCTCGTTATCTAAAGCAACGGATATTAATGTTCTTAATGACCTTAAGGACGCGCTGGATAATGCCGCCGTTTATGAGAGCCACGAGATTATTGAGTTTAGCGAGCGTTATTTCAAAGGAGTTGATGGTGAGCAGTTAAGTGCTTTGATTGATACTGCTGTTGCACGTTTTGATTATGGGCTAGAGTTTGAGCACGAACAAAAAGTGGACTTTAAAATTAAAGCCAAACAGTTTGTAAAAATATACGGACAGATGGCAGCTATTTTGCCTTTTGAGCAGATGGAATGGGAAAGACTTTATTGGTTTTTAAAATTCCTGGTGCCTAAGTTAAAAGTGGCTGATCCTGAATCAGATGCGATAGATAGCCTACTGGAGTCTGTTGATTTAAGTACTTATGGTTTAGAGCGTGTAAAGCTCAACTATGCTATCGGGCTTTCCGATGATGACGGCGAACTGGATCCACAAAACCCCAACCCTAGGGGTGGTCATGTTGAAGAGCAAAAAGATCCGTTGGATGAGATTATCCGCACCTTTAACGAACGCTGGTTTCAAGGCTGGAGCAGAACGCCAGAAGGGCAGCGCGTGAAGTTTTTAAATATACTTCAAGGCATTGTAGAGCATCCAGATTTAGAGGAAAAATATGAGCAGGAGAGAGACCCACATAACCGTGATCTTGTTTTTGATCGGATATTGCAAGCCGTGATGTTGCAGTGCCGCCGAGAAGAACTGGAGTTATATAGGCTTTATGCTACCGATGCTGAATTTAAATCCTCTTTGTCGAGGGGTATGCAGAGCTTGGTGGCACAACGGATATATAAACAACCCCGACAAATTACAGGATACAGCTATGACTACTAAAGATAAGCCACGTTATGATTTTTTTGCTTTTCTGGCACGGATGCAATACATCAACCGCTGGGGGTTGATGCGCAATACGCAGCCGGAAAATATCAAGGAGCATTCGCTGGATGTTGCCATGCTTGCCCATGCCCTTGCTGTTATTCGCAATACCTATTTTGAGGGCAGGCTTGATCCCGGTCAGGCGGCTTTGTATGCAATTTTTCATGATGCCAGCGAGGTGTTTACCGGAGATATGCCAACTCCGGTAAAGTATTTTAATTCTGATTTCAAGAAATCATTTAACCAGCTTGAAGACCGTGCCCGCCGCAAGTTGCTGGCAATGTTGCCGCCCGAGCTTGCTTTGGTGTATGAGCAGCTTTTTTTCTTTGAGGAAAAAGATGAGCAATACTATCCGCTGGTAAAGGCGGCTGATAAAATAGCCGCCCTGATTAAATGTATTGAAGAGGAAAAGTCGGGGAATCTGGAGTTTAAAAGGGCAGGAAAAGAGCAGCTAGAAAATTTGCGGAAAAATCCGTTGCCGGAAGTAGCTTATTTTCTTGATTATTTTTTGCCAGGTTACGGTTTGTCACTTGATGAGCTGCACCTTGGTTAAGCAGATTTTGAACAGGCTCCTACCGTTTAACTAAAGGTTCACGCGCCATTCCCATCTCGTCACCACGCTGGCAAAGTTCTGCCAGTGTTATGTTGCCAAAGTAGTCTTCCAGCAGTTTGTTTGCTTCCTGCCACACGGTTTGGGTTATGCAGTTACCCTCAAAGTTGCAATCACTTTTGCGCCTTTTACACTGTTTACCTGTACCGCTGCAATCAACCATTAAAATATCCTGCTCAGTGGCGCTGATTACTTCCAGCAGAGTTATCTCTTCGGCTGGTCGTGCCAGTGCATAGCCGCCATTTGGTCCTCGCTTGCTTTTCAGGAGTCCGGCTTTTTTCAAGCCCTGAAAAATCTGCTCCAGATAGCGGGAAGATATCTGCTGTCTGCGGGAAATATCCTGCACCTGGGCAGATTGCATACCGCAGTTAAATGCCAGATCAAACATTGCCCTTAAACCATAACGGCTTTTAGTGGAAAGTCTCATATTTATTGCGCTCCCTGAAAACAATTGTATTATCACCAGACAGATGCTTATAAGCTTAGGATGTAGCACCATTACTGTCAAGAATAGTTTGTGCAGTTTTGTGTGCGGGTTTTATTTTGATTGTTGATGAAGCAATAAAACAAGCAAAGGATAGATGATATGGAACTGGAACAAGGTCTGGTGCAGGTTTACACAGGTAATGGTAAAGGCAAAACAACTGCCGCGCTTGGTTTGGCTTTGCGGGCAGTGGGACGCGGGCTAAAGGTGTGCATGGTGCAGTTTTTAAAAGGCGGTGGACAGTATGGCGAACATATTGCTGCACAAAAGCTTGCACCATTGCTGACCATTCACCAAACCGGCAGGGATAACTGGATATTTAAGGAAAAACTTGAAGCAGAGGATATAAAAGTAGCAAAGCAAGCCCTGGAGCTTGCCAGAAATGCACTGCTTGGTGGCGAGTATGACCTGGTGATTCTGGATGAGATTAATGGTGCTGTCTGGTTTGGACTTTTGGATGTTACGGATATACTTGAACTTATCAAGTCAAAGCCGCCAAAGGTTGAACTTGTTCTTACAGGGCGCAGGGCAGATGAGCAGGTGATTGCAGCGGCTGATCTGGTGACTGAAATGACAGAGATAAAGCATTATTATCAGCAGGGGGTGCAGGCACGAGTCGGGATTGAAAAGTAGCTTCTGTCCGGAAAGGGTTCTTTTCCCCATCCGATTCGGAAACTGTGCGTTTTGTGATGAGGCTTCATATCTGCAAGAAGTTTGAAAAGCCCTTGTAAATCGTTTTTTATACGTTTACAGGGCTTTTTGTGTTTCGGTAGCAGATTGAAATAGCAAGTGTATGCTGGCGAAGTATAGTTACATAACTTGTGCTGTTTTGTGCTTTACAAATCTTTAAAGTTATTGTTTTATCTCGTTATCTGAAAATGTAGAACAGTTTTACACCTAACTGGATAGGCTGAAAGGGGTATACACAAGATGGCAACCCAAACACTTGATTGCGTAGGTATGAAATGTCCGCAACCAACCTTAAAACTGACCGTTACTGCTACAAAAATGAAATCTGGTGACCAACTGGAAGTACTTGCTGATTGCTCCACCTTTGAAAAAGATATCCGTGACTGGTGCCTGCGCTCCAAAAAAACATTGCTCTGGATACGTGATGAAGGCAACAACTGCAAGCGTGCCCTGATTAAATTCTGATCGATTCCCGCCAGTAAGTTGCGGGTTAAGACCGGGGTTTGTTTTTCCATAACCTCACCTTTCCGGTTCTGGAATCAGTTCTTGCGGAGAAATCAGATGCCTCCAGTTCTACTATCCAAACTGTTAAAGAAAAGGCAGCTTGCTGCTTTGGTTGCTGATCTGGCTGCGGCGTTGGCTTGCCCGCTTGCAATTCTGGATGCTGAAGAGAATCTGCTGCAATCATTTGCAGTTAGTGATGCCCTGCCTTTAAAGCGTTTTACGGTTAGTCTGCAAGGCACACAGCTTGGCTGGGTCTGCGGTGATGACAAAGCCAGGGTGCTGGCTGCCATATTGGGTTACCACGCAGAGCTTGAGCTGGAAAGAAGAGAGCTTGGTGCAGAAACCTTGCACAAATACAAAGAGATAGCACTGCTTTACAGCATGGCTGAACATGTGCCGTCCTGTGCTGAAACAGAAGAAATTATTGAGCGTCTGATTGAGTCACTGCATCAGGTAATTACCTTTGATACCGTAACCGTACTGCTGTTTGATCATGAAAATGAAATCCTTAAAGTAAGTGCCTCGGATGATGAAAACTTCCCTGTGGGTTCAAAAATAATGCCAACAGGCATTATGGAAACTGTCTGGCATTCCGGCAAAGGTGAGCTGGTGAATGACTTACCCCAGGATCCACGTTTTACAGAGCTGAAAACCCCCGCCTATTCTTTAATCTGCACCCCTTTGCGCTCCAAAGAAACCATGACCGGACTTATCCGGATAAGCAGCCGGCAAACCCTGGATTATACTGCCGAAGACCTGAAGCTTTTAACCACACTGTCCACACAAGCTGCTGTACAGGTTGAAAACGCCACCTTGTACCGTCAGTTAAAAGACTCTTTTTACACAATGGTCTACACCCTGGCTGAAACAATAGAGATGCGGGATCCGTACACAGGCAACCATACCAAGCGGGTAACGGAATACAGCCTTGCCATTGGGCGGGTGTTAAAACTTTCTGAGTACCAGTTAAACAGGCTTGAGCTTTCGGCAGTGCTGCATGATGTGGGTAAAATCGGTGTGCCGGATACAGTACTTTTAAAGCAAGGTCCACTTGATGATGACGAGTTTCACCAGATCAAGCAGCATACACGTTATGGCGAAGAGATTTTGCACAGGATTCCCCAGCTTTACGACATTATCCCCGGGGTAAAAAGCCACCATGAACGCTTTGATGGTCGCGGTTATCCTGAAGGCTTGCAGGGCGATGAAATTGACATCAAGGCGCGTATCATAGCTGTTGCCGATACCTTTGATGCCATGACCACTGATCGCCCGTACCGGCGTGGTTTTCCCTTTGAAGAAGCCTATGAGGAGCTGCGTAAAAATGCCGGTACCCAGTTTGATCCTGCAATAGTTGATGCTTTTTTCGAGATAGATGTGATGGAGGCGTATTTTGCAGCACGCACAAAGTCTGATTATGCCACGGTTTTAAAATAATGATTAGTCACTGATTAACACTGTGTTTCCGTGATTTTAGAGGTTAAAAATGTCCAAAATCCTGATTGTTGATGACGAACCCCACATCAGATACCTGCTTGAGCTTACTCTGGAAGAGCTGGAAGATGACGGCGCAGAGCTTCTTTTTGCAGAAAACGGGGCGATTGCCCTTGAAATCATCCGTGCTGAACAGCCACAGCTTGTGCTTCTGGATGTGATGATGCCGGAAATGGATGGCTTTACTGTCTGCGATACAGTTAAAAATGAGCTGGCAATGAAAGATATCTACATTGTGCTGCTTACTGCAAAAGGACAGGAGCTTGACCGTAATAAAGGAGAAGCAGCCGGTGCTGATCTTTATATGACCAAACCGTTTAATCCGGACGATGTACTGGAACTGGCGAGAAAAATACTCAACATCTGACTTTACTTGCAAAAAGGACGTGCATTATGGGCAGTCACAAAACCTGCATACTTGTAGTTGATGATGATGCCTTTGTACGTGAGATACTTGCCTCAATACTTGAAGCTGACGACTATCAGGTGTTAACCGCTGAAAACGGTGTGCAGGCACTGGAAATCTGCCGCAGCCATGATGAAATAGACCTGATTGTTTCAGATGTGAATATGCCGGAGATGGACGGCATAACCCTGATAAAAACCCTGCGGGAGCAGCAGCTTGATCTGCCGGTGATTATGGTAACCAGTGTAAGCAGCATTTCCGTTGCAGTGGATGCCTTAAGCAGCGGTGCCATTGATTATGTGCTTAAAGATGAAGGTATTCAGGAAACCATAACCATTACAGTGCGCCGCGCCCTTGAAAAACATCAGTTAAAAAAACAAAATACCCAACTGCTTTCTGATCTTGCTGCCAAAACATCCGAGCAGCAGCAAACCCTTTCCTACCTTACGGCAATTATCAACAACATGCCTGACGGTCTGCTGGTAAGTAACTCCTCTTCAGTTATCACTCTTGCCAACCCAGCCATTGCCCAGATGCTGGGTATGCCGATGGACAGCCTGATCGGGCAGAACTGCTGCCAAACCCTTAAAAATATTTTCCCGTTTATGGATGGAACTTGCTGCGAGCATAAACAGCTGTCAACACAGGTTACTGTTCAGCTTGCAAATGGCAGAATCGGCTCGGCAATAGGCGCACCAGTGGGCAAAGTTACGGATACTGCCAATAACGAGGAGGAGTTTGCCGGTAATCTGGTAATTGTCAGGGATGTAACCGCCGAGCGTGAGCTGGATAAAATGAAAGATGACTTTATCTCCACTGTTTCCCACGAGCTGCGTACACCCCTTACCTCTGTGCTTGGCTTTACCAAAATCATTCGCAAAAAACTTGAAGATATTGTTTTCCCGCAACTTCCCACAGATGAGCCAAAGGTTGCCAAGGCTGTTCGCCAGATATCTGAAAGCACTCAGGTTATTATTTCTGAAGGCGAGCGTCTTACAGACCTGATCAACGATCTGCTGGATCTGTCTAAAATGGAAGCAGGCAAAACAAGCTGGAAGATGGCTGAAGCAAAAATTGAAGATCTGATAAGTCGTGCCATTAACTCAACTGCCGCGCTGTTTGAACAAAAAGGGCTTTTGCTTTCCAGCGAGGTGAGTAAAGACCTGCCATTACTTGATTGTGATGCAGACAGGATTCACCAGGTGCTGCTTAACCTGCTTTCCAATGCTCTTAAGTTTACGGACCAAGGCTCGGTAATTGTCAGGGTAATGGCTGAAAGTGACGGTTTTATCCGCTTTGAAATTGAAGATACCGGTATTGGAATTGATGAGGCAGAGCTTCCGCTTATTTTTGAAAAATTCAAGCAAAGTGGTAATACCATGACCAACCGCCCCAAAGGTACAGGTCTTGGTCTGGCCATCAGTCGCCAGATTGTTGAATATCACAATGGTTACATAGGTGTTGTTCCTGCTGCTGCTGGTTCGATTTTTTATTTCAGGCTGCCGGTGGGCAGTAATGACGGACATTATCTTGAATAAATGGACGGGTTAAACCATGACCGCAAAAAGCGAAAAAATAGTTGAAATCATCAAAAAAACCCAGGGTCTGAAAGATGTTGTGGATGTGGATCAGGAAACTGTCAAAGTCGTGATTTTCAGACTTTCAAAAAACTGTTTTGCGTTTTACGGCAAAGATGTAAAAGAGATTATCGGTCAGTATCAGCTTTCATGGGTACCAGGTCTGCCCGGCTACCTGCCAGGTTTACTTAATATCCGTGGCGAGATTGAATCAGCAATAAGCCTGCAATATCTTCTGGAAGGTGCTGAAGCTGCATCCGGTGGCATGGTGGTGATGGTTGCCAATGAAAAGTTTCGCACTGGTGTGATTGTGGATGAGGTTTGTGATGTGACAGATATTCCGTTTCAAAGCATTGTTTTGCCCCTGACAACCTTGCAGGGGATGACCAATGAACTTGTCTCCCACGGATTTAATCACAAGGGCGAGCAGGTTTTGTTGTTGGACCTGGAAAAACTGGAGTCAAAGGTCAGGCTATGACCAGCCTTGAAATCACCAGCATCAAACTGTTGTTTTTCTCCATGGCAGGGGTCTCTTTTGCGGTGGATGCCGAACAGGTTGAAAGCATGGCTGCCTGCAAACCTGATCTTGATGATGATGTTTTATTGGTACACCGCCTGCTGGGTTTTGAGGGGCTGGTCGCTGATTATCAAAACCCTGTTATTATAAAATTAAAGCCGCAGGATACAGATTGCCACCGGCTGCTGATTGATGGTCTGGAAATGATCAGTGAACATAACATCAGCAACATATCGCCCATTCCCGAGCTGCTTGCTCCATTTTTGCAAAAGCGGGGTATCTGGGGAGTTTTAAAATGTGAAAACCGCTTGAGTTTACTGGTGGATTTTTGCCGGACAGGACAGTCATCGTGTCAGTAGTTGCAGGGCTTGTTTTTAGATTCTGCAACTGCGCTGCGCTTTGTGCAGAATGACATTTGTTTGGTTTTGAATAAAGCGTCAGATTTGTCATCCTGCGCATAGTCGCAGGATCTTAGATTGTACAAAGGAGAACGCCCCATGAAGTTCACCAGAAAAATGATTTTGGTAGATATCGCTGCCATAATTGTAACCATTGCGATTTTTGCAGCCTTTACTTTCAGCAAGATGCAAAGCCTGCTGAAAGATCAGGCTGTTGCCGAACAGCAGCGTATCATCAAGGTGTTTTTTGAGCTGCTGGAAGAAAAAGGCAAAGGTTTTCATGAAGAAAACGGGAAGCTTTATGTTGGTAACTACCTGTTAAACAACAATTATGAACTGCCTGATAAAATGCAGCACCTTTATGGTGTAACTGCCACAATTTTTCAGGGAGATACCCGCGTTTCCACCAATATTTTAAAGCAGGATGGCAGCCGTGCCATAGACACCAAAATGCTGGGCAGTGCCTTTGAAGCTGTTTTCAAAAACGGTTCACCCTACTACGGACAGGCTGATATTCTGGGAGTACCCTATTTTACTGCCTATAATCCGCTTCTGGATGATAACGGCAAGGTTTTGGGTGCGATTTATGTTGGTGTCAAAAAATCCGAGTTTTTTGCCAATTACCGTCAGATGCAGTTTACGGTCATCTGCCTGGCTTTGGTTCTGGCAACACTGTTTGCAGTTATCCGCTTCTGGATGATGCGCAAGATTATGGATCCGGTAATCAACGGTATTTTAGTTATGTCAGATAAAATAAGTACCCATTCGAATGCAATTGTTGACGCTATTTCACAACATGCCGGTTTTACCACCCAGCTTTCCAGCTCGGTAATTGAAATATCTTCAACAATGGAAGAGTTCAGCTCAACTGCCAGCCAGATAGCCATACATAGCCAGTCTGTTGTGGAAAGAGCTGATAAAACCCTTGATGACACCAAGGTTGGTGCCAGTGAAGTGGAGAACCTGACCTTCAAGATTATGGATATCAGCTCCACAATCCAGACCAATCTGGATGAAATAGTGGAACTTGGCAAAAAATCCAAGGAAATCAACAAAGTAATGGAAATTATTAACAATATTGCCAATCAGACCAGACTTATCGCCTTTAACGCTGCCCTTGAGGCAGCCAGCGCAGGTGAGGCAGGAAAACGGTTTGGGGTGGTGGCTGTGGAGATACGCCGCCTGGCAGACAGCGTTGTTGAATCAACCGCTGAAATTGAAGGACGCATTGCCGAAATACTGGATACAGTCAACCGTCTGGTTATGTCATCGGAAAAAAGTTCGGAGCTTATTCAGGAAGGTCAGGAATACGCTTCCCACACAGTTGCCATGCTTATTGACAGTGTGGACGGTGTGGAAGAAACAACCAGTGCAGCCAGGCAGATTTCCCTTTCCACACAGCAGCAACAACTTGCCAGCAATCAGGTGGTTATTGCCTTGCGGGAGATTGAGCAAGGGGTGCGTTTTTCCAGTGAGTCTGTGCAAAAAGCAGGTGGTGCAGTCAGGGAGCTGGCAGGTTTTGCAAGCCAGTTGCGGGTTTTGATGAGCAAATTCAAGGCTGATAAAGATGATTTGCTTCCGGAAAAAGGCACAGGTGAGCAGGAGATATGATTACCAGGCAAAAGATAAGGGTGCTGGTGGCTGATGACAGCGGTTTTGTGCGTGAACTGATCCGTGAAATGCTTGCCGATGAGCCGGATATCCAGATTGTTGGTGAAGCCTGCAACGGGCAGGATGCCGTGGAGAAAACCGCAGCACTGAAACCGGATATAGTCACCATGGATATTGAAATGCCGGTTTTGGGTGGACTTGAAGCTATAGAAAAAATCATGGTCACAAATCCGGTGCCGATTCTGGTGATTACTGCCCTTACCGGCGTGCGCACTGCCTTTGCCGCTGTTTCAAAAGGCGCGCTGGATGTTATTGAAAAGCCTGATATAAGCCAGGAAAGCTCAAAACTGCTGGTCACCAAAATACGCAAACTGTCAAAGGTGGATATAAACGCCCATCTGGCATCCAGGGGCAAAACAGCTGTTGCAAATGGTGCAGCTCGGGCAAGTGGCTCTGGTCTGTCTGTGGAGCATAAACATGATTTGATCGCCATTGCTGCTTCCACCGGCGGTCCCCAGGCAATCTATTCAATTTTGTCCGGTTTACCTGCAGATTTGCCCAACTCCATACTTATTACCCAGCATATTGCCGCTGGTTTTACCAAAGGGATGGTTGACTGGCTGGCAGAAGGAACAAAGCTTAAGGTAAAGACCGCTGCCAGCGGTGATCTTGTGCAGCCTGGTCATGTTTATGTAAACCCTGCCGAAAACTCCATGACCCTTGTGGGCAAGAACCTGCTGCTTGGCACACATCCTGTAAACACTGTATTTCGTCCCTGCTGCAACACCATGCTTAATTCTGTCGCACGGCACTGTGGCAAAAATGCCATTGGTATCATCCTTAGTGGCATGGGTAATGACGGTGTTGACGGGATAGGGGCAATAAAATCAGCCGGAGGAATTACCATAGCCCAAAGTTCTGCCAGCTCGGTAATCCACGGTATGAACAAACTGGCTGTGGATAAAGGATATGTAAAGCAGGTGCTGTCACCACCGGAAATAGCTGCAATGATTGCAGATTTGGCAAATAAGCGCGGGTAGTTATTATCATGAAACGTGCCATTTTCGATAAACAGTTGTTACAGCCGTTTCAGGAGCTGATTACAGAGGGTTGCGGTTTTGATTTTGGCAGTGAGAGAACAAAGGCTCTGGAAAACGCACTGCACAAGCGGATGCAGCAGCAAAACATTACAGATTTACCCGCCTACCTGCAAAAGGTCAGGCAGCAGGCAGATGAGCTGACCGCTTTGATAGAGCTTTTAACTGTAAATGAAACCTACTTCATGCGAGAACCAAACCATCTGCACCTTCTGGCAGAAAAACTGATACCTGAACTGCTTGCCCGCAATCCTTTAAGGAAGTTACAGATAATGTGTGCCGGATGCTCCACCGGTGAAGAAGCCTACTCCATGGCAATGCTTTTGCAGGAACATTTTGGCAAAGAAGCCGGGCGGCTTTTTGGTATTACAGGCGTTGATATTGATAGCAGTGTTCTGGCAGCAGCCAGTGATGGTGTTTATTGCAAACATTCCTTCAGGGCATTGGATGCCGATCTGTTGCAGCGGTATTTTGAGGCAGAAAACGATTATGAATACCGCATAAATCCGGAAATCAAAAAGCAGGTAAAGTTTTTAAAAGCAAATCTGCTGCATCCGTTTAATAACGGGGATATTGGTCTGATGGACCTGATTTTGTACCGCAATGTTTCCATCTATTTTGCAGAAGTAGTGCAAAAACGCATATTTACAAACCTTGCTGACCAGCTGCATGATGGCGGAATCCTGATGGTTGGTGCAACTGAAACCCTGCACCATGATTTTGGAATTTTATCCTTAAAAGAGCGGGACAGCCTGTTTTTCTTTGAAAAGCCGCTGACACGTATTTACGTTGATCGCCGTAATTTGCAGCGTAATCCGCAGCAGCCTGACCTCCATAAAAAGGAGCCACAAAACACCAGTAAAACCGGTGTTACAGGTGCTGAGACAAAAGTAAAAGCTGTGGCTGACCGACAAAAAACAGCAGCAGCAAAAACAGTTGACCTGCGTTTACTTTTTGACAGGGCACTGGAGTTGGCAAGAAGCGGCAATAGTGAAAAAGCGGTTACCCTGCTGGATGAAATAACAAGAATTGACAGCAGTTTTACCAAGGCTGATCTGCTAAAGGCGGTGCTTTTGCTGGATAGTGCAGATTACGAAAAAGCGCGTCTTATCTGTAACCGGCTTTGCCAGCAGGAACCTTTTTGCCGCGAAGCGTACCTGATTCTGGGTATTATTGGTCGTCAGGATGGTAATGACGAGCTTGCCTATAAACGTTTTCGCGAAGCACTTTACATTGATCCGCAATGCTGGCTGGCACATTTTTACATAGCTGAAATCCTTTACAATGACCGGCAGCTGCAACATGCAGCACGAAACTACAGAAATACTGTTGAAATTCTTGGAAACAAACAGTTGGCTGAACCGGAACACTGCTTTTTTCCGCTGTCTTTTGATGCAAGGCAGTTCATGGAAATCTGCAAGCACAAGCTTTCACTAATCAAGGAGCTGGCATAAAGCTATGGCTTTTGATCATTCCAAATTCCTGATCCGTTTTGTTGAAGAAGCCCGCGAGCATTGTCTGCGCATCGGCGAAGGGCTGTTAAATCTTGAAACAAATCCTGAGGATGCCGAGCTTGTTAATGCACTGTTTCGCTCTGCCCACACCATAAAAGGTTCTTCGCGGATGATGAAACTAAGCGGAGTTACCGAACTTGCCCACCGGATGGAAGATATTCTGGACAGTGCCAGAAGTGGTCAGTTGAGCATAGCTGATGTTTCCGCTGATCTGCTGTTTAGTGCCAACAAAGCTTTGCAAGGGATGCTGGATCAGATTTGTGCTGGCAACAAAAATCCGGAAACCCCTGAAGAACTATGTGCCCAAATGGTGGCTTTGCTGGAAAACCAGGGGCAGCCAGAAATGCAATCACTGCAACAATCACCAAAGCCGTCTGCCGCAGAAACATCTCCAGAACCTCCAGCCACCAAAACATCAGCAGAAACTGTGGTTACAGAAATAGCACAGCAGCAGATAACAACAGCAAAAGAGCCGCAAGCGGTTGTAAAAAAAGAAGCATCTGACTATCTGCGGATAAAGGCGCAAAAAATAGACGAACTGATCGGTTTGATGGGCGAAATCGTTTCCGAGCACAGCCGTTTTAAAAAGCAGGTTTCCCGCTGGGATGAGTTTTTGCGCAAGCAATCAAAATACCAGCAAACTGTTGTAGGGGTGATGAACCGTCTGCAAGCTGATCAGGAAGATACCTTTATTTTGCAGCAGGCTGGTGTGGAGCTTCAAGAGTTTGTAAAAGCAACTGTGCGCGAGCTTAAAGGTACGGTTTTACTGCAAAATCATCTGATTGACGATCTTCAGCAAACTTCGCTGGAAATGCGGATGCTGCCTTTAACCACTATTTTTGAGCCTTTGCGCCACACCGTGCGGGAGCTGGCGCAGGAGTTTGGAAA
>Ga0265295_1002532_pt1 | contig 28693 bp, 22 predicted proteins | sample Munlansysbiofilm_FD_192503 | JGI IMG/M metagenome (GOLD analysis project Ga0265295, IMG submission 192503) | Leachate microbial communities from a municipal landfill in Southern Ontario, Canada - Methane capture system biofilm | ecosystem: Engineered > Solid waste > Landfill > Unclassified ... | reverse complement strand
ATTTTTCTTTTTATGGCGATTCTAACCTAAAAATCTAGAATGTTCGCTTATTTTAATTTTCGTTAATACATTTTAAGAACTTTAGGAAAGGATGGACCTTATATATGCGCGTCATGTACAACTGGACCGACCTTTTCAAAGGTGTTAATAAGGAAAAACAGCAAGAATATTTTAACCGTATTACTCTTTTTATTAGGGATGTTATCGATGCTAAATCAATAAATCAAGATATTATAAATAAATATAGAGTGAAGAAGATGCGTGGTACTAAAGGAATATTTAAATTCTATGTTAGTAACACAGATGGCGCGAGATGTTTATTTAACTATGTTGACAGCGATGACCAAGTATTTGACAACGAACCGGGTATTGCTATTTTGCGGATTGCAAGCCATGACACACAAGGCGAAGTAGCAAAAAGACTGGAAAAAATAGATGCTAAATACATAAAATTCCTCATTAATGATGATAACGACGATGTAGGTAATGATAGTGATTTAGAAGAAATGATGTCAGAACAATACTTAAAAACTGTTTATATCGCTGATTCTTATACGAATGAAGAAATTGAAAAAATCATCGCTGATGAAGATTCAAAAACAATATATCCCCTTTCTAAAAAACAAAAAGCCGCACTTGTTAGTGATTTACCGACAATGATTTTAGGTTGTGCTGGTTCTGGTAAGACAATGCTCCAAGTAGCGAAAGCTTTAAAAAATGCCCACGGAGAAGTTGAACAAGCCTATTTTACATTTACAAAGGGTCTCAAGGAAAACTCGGAGACGATGTATCATAAATTTGGTAAGGTTCCTTCAATTAAGGGCACAACGGCTTTTTTTGCAACGACAGACTTTTTTCTTAATGCCCTAAACATTCCCCTCAAAAATTATATCGATTATGATAGATTTTTAACTTTTCTACGAAAAGGCAATTACTTAAACCGCTTTAAGTATTTAAATTCAATTCCAACAATGGAACTATGGATTGAGATTAAAGGAATTATTAAGGGCTATCTAGGGGATAGTTACTACCGTAACATTGAAATTAAATCGCTTGCTAGTCTTAAAAGTAATGAACTATCTTCACAGCTAGTAGAATCAGGTGCCTTGGAGTTTGAACACAAAATTAATGTTTATCGTATTAAAGATGCTTATAAATTGTTTAATCTCTCGCAAAAATCACCATCTCTTAATGACTTCCTATTTAATAATGATTTTAATGAGTCGCTGCTTGATGATTATTCTTATATTGAAGTTAATGATAATTATTCACGCTTTAGTAAGGAAGATAGAAAAAACATTCTTGATTTTGTTAAGCGCCACTACCAAACATACTTAGATAGTAATGGTCTATATGATGATAATGATTTAGCAAGACTCTACATCATCAAAGCGCGCAAAGGTGAAGTGAAAAAATTCGATTTTGCCTACTTAGACGAAGTCCAAGATTTATCAGAGATGCAAATATATGCTCTGATGCAAGCAACATACACGCCAGGCAAACTTTATATGACAGGTGATATCTCACAAATTATTAATCCGACCTTCTTTAAAGGCGGTCGTCCTGGCGTTCTTATTCGTAACCGTCTTAACCAGGTTTGGAACAAAGAAAATGTTGTCAAATTAGATGAAAACTACCGTAACAGTGCGGAAATTGTTAATGTCGCTAATAAACTCGTCAGCATTAGAAAAGAAAGACTTGGCAGCTATTCTGAATACATTTTTGAAGAACCAAAGAAAATTGAAAAGATTGCGGGTTTACCCGCTATTCTTCATGTAAATAAAACTGTGATATTAGAAGCAATAGGGGGCTGGATTGACACACCAAAAGTTGCAATTGTTGTCGCTAATGAGGAGAGTAAAAATAGGCTAATTAAAGAACTAGACTTAGACACGAGAAGACAGGGTTCCAATATTTTTACTGTTCAAGAAGTTAAGGGCCAAGAATTTGAAAAAGTAATACTTTACAATGTTCTCTACGAATATAAAGATGCTTGGAAAGAGTTAATGACAAGTGACGTTAAAAGTAATCAAGAGTATTATCAATTTTATTTTAATCTTTTTTATGTCGCCTTGACGCGGGCAAAAAAGAATATTTATATTTTCGAACACGATAGCCAACTAGAAATCATAAAAGAGTTACGTGAATACTTAGAACCAATTACAAAAGAAGTATTAACGCTCCTTGATACGAGTGACTATCAAAACAAGGAAGATGTCCTTGAGCAAGCGGAGAGCTATTTCAAAAATGAAGAATATGACCGCGCGAGGATTTTATATTTACGCATTGATGACAAAAAGAAGGCTCATCTTTGTAAGGGCTACTTGTTTCTTAAAAGAGGTGAGTATGAAAAGGGGCTCGAAAACTTATATGTTCTTAAACATGAACTCCCAAAAATATTCGAATACACTGATAAAAATAAAACGCTACTCTTCCATATTCTTATTGGCTTTAGAACCGGCAAACTGACAATAAGACAAATAAGCGACATTGTCGGAACAAGAAAAATCATTGATCTTATTAAGCCGTATAAGAATAAGCCCAAAGACTTATATCAAAAAATGCTCCTGGACACGATTGATGTGATGCAAAAAGTTAACAACTATCAAATAAACAAACAACTGGAGGAATTTTATGGATGAACTAGCACGAAAAATCGAAGAGGCCTACCGCGGGATCATTGAAGCGACGAAAAGAATCATGGTTCTTTCGGACACAATTGACGATCTAAAAGTTACAACAGGAGAAATCATTGATAAGTACACGAAAGCCATCGACCAGAGTAAACTTGAAGAAACAAGAAAAGTAAGTCAAAAAGCCTTGCAGGGAATGATGAGTGAAATTGATAAAGTCGAAACACTCATTAAGGAGTTTGAATATACAAAACTCTCGTTTGAAGATGGGATTACTAATTTCACAGACAGGCTAAAATCACTTGAAAACCATTTAAAAACAAATAAAAGTTCCATTGATGAAATTGACCGTAAACTTGTTAAACATCTAAAAAGTGCGGAAATGAATAGCCAGTTAGGGGTTAAACGGCTCAACCAAGCGACAAAACTCATGCAAGCAAAAGAAGAAATTGAAAAATATGATGAACTTCTCAAACTTGAACGTGAAAACAACAAAATATTAAAATTATTACAAAAACAATTACTTAATGACGGACTCCCCAAAGAACCCTCATTTATGAACGGGCTTAACAAAGAAAAGAAGGTGGAATAATTATGGCCAAGAAACTAAAAGTTAGCATTGTCGATCAAACAACATTAAAACTCGAAGAAAAAGGGGATGTCGGTGATCTAATTGATTTACAAGCCTTACAAAGTGTTGATAATACCATCATTTTACAAGCGATTCAAAGCGAAAAAGATGTTGTGTATAAAAACTTATTAAGTAAAGAAATTGAAAACCAAAGTAAAGTTCAGCAACTCGCGCTAAACAAGCAAAAAGAACAATTTACGAGCGATTACTTTTCACTAAAAAGTGAGAAGCAAAAACTTGAAACCCAAATTTTAGAATTAAAAGAAAAAATTGAAGAAGCAAAACGTTTTGCCGTCCTAGAAACAACTAACATTAAAAACGTTGAATTTGCGAAAGTGTTAGCCAGCAAAGAACAAGAAATTAATAAACTCCAGAATGAAGTCAAGGCGATAAGCGACAAACAAGTACTCCTTATTGATAAGGAAAAGAATGATTTAAAAGCTAAGCATGCAGCACAATTAAGTGAAAATGAAAAACACATTATGCGACTTGAAAATCAAATTCAATTATTAAAATTTTCCGAAAAAGAAGAGTTAAGCAAGAAAGATGCTGATATCAAGTTACTTAATGAACAAATGAAAAATAAAGATAATTTGCTGAAAATAGAATTAGAAAAGCAAAAAGCTCTGCTCGAACAAAAGTATAGTGAAGAACTCGCCCAAAAAGAAGCAGAACTCCTACAGTTAAAATTTGCGAAATCTAATTTACAAGTAAAAATGCTCGGTGAAGAGTTAGAACGCTGGTGCAATAGTGAATATGAACTATTCGCCCTTTCTGGCTTTGAAGACTGTGCTTGGTATAAAGATAATGTGGCAGTTAAGGACGCACCTGATGCCAAAGCCACAAAGGCTGATTATATTTTTGAAGTATACGCAAGTGCTCATAAGTTAAAACAAGAAAAACTAATTACTGTCGTGTGTGAAATGAAAAATGAATCACCCGACACTAAAACCAAAACCAAAAATGCTGATCATTATAAAAAGTTAAACGATGATAGAGCAAAGAAAAATGCGCAATATTCCTTGCTCATTAGTGAATTAGAATGGGACACCACTAATGACGCGCCAATTCGTAAAGTTGCAGATTATGAAAACATGTATCTAGTTAGACCTGCTTATTTTATTACTTTCCTCTCGCTTATTAAATCGCTTGCCAAAAAGTATCAAGCACTTTTAAGTGAACACCGCATTGCTGACGAAACATTTAAAGATAGTGAAACTATCATCAGCGAATTTGAAGCATTTAAAAAGACATACTTAGATAATCCTCTTCTTAGTCTTGTTAAAGATGTTGAAACAATTAAAAAAGAGGCGACTAAATCATATGAAGCTTCCTATAAGATAATGGGACTCGCGGATACGATAATTTCAAATAAAGTCGCTGACATTAAACTTAAAATCGATCGTTTCGATATTAAACGTATCGCTAATAAGATTAATCGTTTATCAAATTAGTCTTTAGTCTTCACATTACTATTAACTAGCACTCCCATTCCTATTATTTTATAAGCACATATTTTGACATCTACAAAAGAAGGGCTAAACTAAAACTAACGAGAGAATATGTAATTCTTACGTTTGAAAAGGAGGAGGCAAGATGATTAAAAAAATCGACACTTTTAAGGTCGCACCTAAGGGAATGAAACCTTTACTTGATATGGAGGCGTATTTAGCTAAGGAGACGACGATTGAACCGCTTGTAAAAGAGTTAATTAAAATTAGAGCCTCACAAATTAACGGCTGTGCTTATTGCCTTAATATGCATACAACTGACACCTTAAAACTAGGCGAAACAGCCCAACGTATATTCTTACTTAATGCGTGGCAAGAAACGAATCTTTTCACAGATAAAGAAAAAGCCGTGCTTGAACTAGTCGAAAAAGTCACACTCATTGCTGACTTTGAAGTTGAAGAAGATATTTATGATAATCTCAAACAATATTTTGATGAAAAAGAAATTGTTGACCTTGTTCTCTATATTGCGACAATTAATGCTTGGAATAGACTTAATATTGTCTTCAATAATCTAGTTGTCTAAACCTTGCTAAAAATTTTAGTACTAAGTCACTCAAGTTACATTAAGTAACAAGGGTGACTTTTTATTATGAGTATTTGTGAAAAGTTTAAAATAATGTATTAATGATTAATTTTTTTTGCCAAATAAGGAATTTAGAAAAAGATTAGGTTACAATAAAATAAATAGGGCTCTTAAAAGAAGCGTAAAGCAACTATTATTAAGATAACGGAGAGATGAAAATGGCTAACACTAAAAAATTTATTAACCTAATTAATGAGATAAATGAGTTTTTAAATGAAAAACATCGTTTAGAAAAAAATACGACTTTTGGACAGGCTATAAGCAAAACAGAGCATATAAATGTGGTCGTTAAACGACATTTTAAAGAACTAGAGTTATATAATGATTTACGAAACTTTATTGTCCATACTCCTTACGGAAAAGGCACTTTAGCGGAGCCTTCTAGTGAAGTGATTGAAAACTTAGATAAAATATTGAAGGCCCTAAAGGCACCAAAAAACATTGGTAAATACGCAAATAAAGAGGTGGTATGTTTTGATATTGATGACAGCTTAAGCAAGGTTCTAAGTGTCGTTACAAAAACAGGATATTCATTTTTCCCTATTTTCACTAAGAATACGTTATTGGGGTTATTAACAAGTGATGGAATCAGTAAAGGTTTAGCTAAGTATGTAAAAGAGGATATCATTTCATTAAAAGAAATAAGTGTTTCCCAAATTATTGAAGATGATGAAAATCTGCAAAACTATAAATGTATTTCACCTAATGAAAACATTTTTAATGTTATTGATATGTTCGAAAATAACGCTAACAGAAGCTCGATGCCCGTTACGTTATTAATAAGTAGCGGTAACATCAAGCACCAGGAACACATCCAAGGAATAATCACGTACTGGGACTTAGAGCAATTAAGAAAAGATATTGAATAGTAAGAAGTAAGTAAAGTCACACCTTCTATTAAATAAGAGGGTAAATTACTTATTAGTCGATCAACTAGTTACGAAAATACGTCTTTGAAAGATAGTAAAATTAGACAAAACTTGATTTAAGTCAAGGATTTGTCTTTTTCTTTAACTCATAATGGAGTTAGAAAAGGAGGATACATTTATGACAAAAACAGTATTCCAATTAGAAACAGTAACATGCCCATCGTGTGTTAAAAGAATTGAAGGCACCGTCGCTAAACTTGGTGGTGTAACTACAGCTACCGTTAAGTTTAATGCCAGTAAAGTCGAAGTTGAACACGATGAAGCCGTAATTACTAAAGAAACCATTAATAAAACGATTACTTCTTTAGGCTATAAAGTCTTGAGCGTGAAATAATGTTTGTTCGCTTGCTTAGAAAACATTATTACATCATAAGTCTTACAGTGATGTTTGTGGCCTCTATTGTCCTTAATGAGCTTTTACCTGGCCATATAGCAACAATTATCGTCCTTAGCCTGCTCACAGTCCTTGCTGGCTTTCATATCTTTAAGAAAGCCTTGATGGACTTACGCTATAAGATGATAGGCATTGATTTACTAGTGACAATTGCGGTAATTGCTGCTTTCTTTATTGGTGACTATTTTGAAGCAGCCGCGGTCACATATTTATTTACACTAGGCCATGTGCTTGAAAAAGGTTCACTAGAGAAAACTAGAAGCGCCCTTAAAGCACTACTAGATTTAAAGCCAGCCCAAGCGCGTATCTTACGTGAGAATGAAGAACAACTCGTTGCTCTTGAAGAAGTGGCAGTTAATGATATTTTACTCATCAAACCAGGTGAGAAGATTCCCACTGACGCTGTGATCATCGAAGGTACTAGCCTTGTTGATGAACAAATGATGACAGGTGAATCTATTCCCAAAGAACGTAGTGTCGATGATAAGGTGTTTGGTTCAACCCTAGTAACAAGCGGCTACTTAAAAGTAAGAGCGACCGCAATTGGTGAAGATACAGCTTTAAGTAAAATTATTACGCTCGTCGAAGATGCTCAAGATAAAAAAGCTAACACTCAAAAGTTCATTGAAAAGTTTGCCCGTTTTTATACACCGCTTATTGTCTTACTCGCAGTTATTATTTTCTTTGTTAGTTGGGACATACGCCTAGCAATCACGATGCTTGTCATTTCTTGTCCGGGAGCCTTAGTTATTGCTACCCCTGTTTCTTATGTCGCTGGCATTGGTAATGCCGCTAAAAAGGGTATTCTATTTAAAGGTGGCGATGCGCTCGAACGCTTGACGAAGGCTGATGTTGTGTTTTTTGATAAAACGGGAACCTTAACAAAAGGACGCCCTGAACTCAAACAAATTGTTACTTATAATATAGACGAAAATGAAGCTCTTAGAATTGCCGCGCTTGGTGAGGGTTTTAGTGAACATCCACTTGGGCAAGCACTCATCGAGGAAGCTAAAAAACGTGACTTAAAGTTAGATGAAAGAGCAGTTGATGTTGAACTTATTATTGGTAAAGGTTTAGCTTTCTCCTATAACAATCAAACATATACAATCGGTAATCATAAAACACTAAGTTTTACCTTGGATGCGCAAGTTAGTCTTGATATAGAAAAACTTGAAAGCGAGGGAATGACAACGCTTATTATGAGTGATAGCTTACGAGTAATTGCCCTTTTTGCGCTTGCTGATAGCCTCCGTCCAGAAGCTAAACAGTTAATTGTCGACTTAAATAAACTTGGAGTGAAAAAGACCGTTATGCTCACAGGTGACGAGGAGCGTGTTGCCCGCGCAATTAGTGAAGAGTTAGGCTTAGATGGTTATCACGCCTCTTTACTCCCCTTAGACAAAGCCGAAATTATTAAACAATATCAACAAAACGCTAAAGTTATTTTTGTCGGTGATGGCATTAACGACGCCCTTGCTCTTACGTACGCGGATGCTTCTATTGCCGTTGGCGGTTTAGGCAAAGACTTAGCGATGGAAACAAGTGATATTGTACTCCTGGGCGAAAATATCGGGGCATTAAGTGAAGCCATTCGTATTGCTCGTAAGGTCAAAGCAAATATGTATGAAAATATTATTTTAGCCTTATCTGTTGTCTTAGTGCTCATCGTTGGTGTAATCTTTAAGAAAGTTAGTATGTCGATTGGGATGCTTGTTCATGAAATTAGTGTCCTGGTGGTCATTATTAATGCGATTAGATTATTAGCCTATAACTTAGGAGCAAAAAAATGGAAGAAAAAAACACTGCCCAAAGCTGTATAAGACTTGTCCCTATTTTTAAAAATCTTTCAAGCAAAGAAGAAGAGGAAGTCGTCATGATTTCCTCTCATCAACATTTAGATAAAGGCTCAATTATTTTTAAGGCTGGCGATAATCTCTCGAGCCTTTATGTCGTTCATCGCGGAAAAATTAAAATAACTCGTTACAGTGAAGAGGGAAAAGAGCAAGTTATTCGTATACTTTCTAAAGGTGATTTTTTCGGTGAATTAGCTCTTTTTAACGATGACACTGTTAACACTTATGCTGAGGCAATAGAGCCGACCATCGTCTGCCTTGTTGATAGCCATAAACTAAAAGAAGTAATGAAAGATAATCCTAATCTTACATTTAAAATGATGAATGAATTATCACTTAGACTAGAAAAAGCCGAAGCAATGATTGAACAGAGTAATTTATATGACGCTAAGGCTAAAGTTAGTCGACTTTTGCTTGATTTATGTAGTAATAATTACGTAAGATTTACAACAACAAAAGTAAATCTCGCCTCAAGTATTGGGATTACACCTGAAACATTCAGTCGTAAACTAAAAGAACTTGTAGAAAATAAGACTATTAGAATTGTTAATAATAAATTAATTGAAATTATTGATGTATATAGTTTAAAAATTAATGTTAACCCCTTAGAAATGTAAAAAAATCTCTTGAAAGTAGACTAACAATATTTATAACGAGTTTACTCAATATAGCGAGTGATTAATACAAAAATTGAAGATGAAAGAGCAATGTATGGAAAAAAAGTAAGAGTTGTCATTCTAGCTGGACAATCTAATATGGAGGGTCATGCGTGGTCGCAATATTTAGCGAATCACTTTGATAATGAAATGGTAGCTAAATATCATTCTGGTTACGATATTAAGATTTCATATAACAATGACAAATTTATCAACCACAGTACAGGCCAATTTTTACGAGTAAAAGTAGGTCAAGGAGCAAGCACTAAACAGTTTGGCGCTGAAGTTGGGATGGCTGAAAAAATCAGTAGTGGTAACACTATTGCTACAAGTTCATTATATTTTATAAAATATACTGTCGGTGGTACTTCGCTAGCTTATAATTGGCGTTCGCCTTCAAGCGGATTTGTTGGTGATTGCTACAAGGAACTAGTTGAATATACGACAGCGCAGTTAGAAAAATTGCTTACAATGAATTTAAACCCAGAAATTTCAGCCTTTTGTTTTATGCAAGGTGAATCTGACGCAGCAGGTGATGAAAGTAATTTATATGAAAAACATTTAACTCTATTTATCGCTGATATTCGTAAGCAATTCAGTAAATACACTCACCCTCGTGGCTTATTTTTTATTGATGCAACAATTAGTGATTCACCACTATGGATTAATTTTCAAGCAATAAATCAGGCTAAATACAATGTTTCCCAAACTAATGAAACAAATGTTCTGATTGATACAATTAGTGCAAATTTGCAATTTCACAAAGAGCCAATACTGGAACCCGATTTTGCCCACTACGATAGTGATGGCGAAATCAAACTCGGCCACCTATTTGCCGAGGTATTAATTAATAAAGGTTTACTTAACTAATAAAAAGAGAAATTATTCGTTACTTTGTAACAATTATTTACTGCTTTATAAAAAAACCTCGATTATCCAAAATTGGAATATTCGAGGTTTTAAATTTTAGGTTAGCCTATTTAAATGCTTGTATTTTTTTTGTTACTTGGCTTTTTGACAATTGAAGACTTTCTAACAATTAACTTTGGTTTAACGCGTACATTAGCACCAATTGTTGGCGAAACGTAGTCTGGGTCTTTTAATTTAGTCATAATGTTTTCAACGACATCTTTATGAATTTCTTCAATCGGTTGGGCTATTGTTGAAATATTAAGCATCTTGAGCCAGTCAAGATCATCGAAAACAATAAGAGGAATATTTTGCTTGCGTTTTTCCATCATCTGAATTATTTGTCCACCAAAGATGTTCGTTCCCGCAATAATAGCGTCAACTTTAATCGTATCAAACTTCATATTACATTCATTTTCAATTTGAACACCTAAAGGAAAGCGACATACTAATTCATCATTAATTAATAAACCCTTTTCTTCATAAGCCTTGATGTAGCCCTTTGAACGACTAGGAGTAAAATCAAGTTTTACGGAGGCAAGTAAAATATTTTTTAGCCCTTGATCTAAAAAATGTTTAGTAGCAAGATAACTTCCGAAGCCGTCATCAACACAAATGGCGTCAACATTAGGATAGGCTTGACGGAATAGTTGAAGAAGAGGAATATTACGGCGATTAATTAATTCAATTAGTCGTTGGTTTTTGTTGGAAATTGGTGTAAAAATAATTGCATCTACTTTACTTGAAAGAAAGGAAACAATATTCTCCCTTTCGATTTCTGAATTTTCAAACGAATAAGAAATAAGAACCTTATAACCAAATTTTTCAAAATCAATAATGAGGTTTTTAAGAACCAAGTTATAAAAGTAGTTTTCAATATCAGAAATAATAATGCCAATTGTAAAACTTTTACCCCATTTTAATATTTGTGCATTATTGTCCGAAATATAGCCCATTTTCTTTGCCATATTAAGAATTTCTTGCTTTTTCTCCTCTTTTACATAATCACGACCAGTTAAAGCGCGGGAGACTGTTGCAACCGAAACGTTACAAGCTTGAGCGATATCCTTAATATTAAGAGTTTTTCTTTTGCTTTTCATATTTACCTCAAATGATTTTAAAATATGCTATAGGTGTATAAACATTTTAACATTTTTAAAATAAGTGTTGACTTGAACATATTATAACATTAATATCATATATGTAAACGATTACAGAAATTAATAACGAGGGAAAATGAAATACTTTATTGGCATCGATATTGGAACTAGTGGAACAAAAGCAATTCTTTTTGACGAACAAGGAAAAACCCTCAATAAGCAACTTGGTCGCTACAAGATTTTTTACCCCGCTGAATCGATGGCCGAACAAAATCCTGATGATTATTATTTTGCTACACTTCAAACAATCAAAAAGATTGTAAGCCAGAGCGAAATTAATCCAAGTGATGTACTTGCGATTGGACTTGGTGGGCAAATGCATGGCCTTATCCTCCTTGATAAAGAAGACAAAGTTTTGCGTCCGGCTATTATATGGTGTGATAACCGTACTAGTAAGGAAGCTGAACAATTAAAAACTGTGTTTGGTGATAAACTTGCAACAATAACCGGAACAATAGCTAACCCCGCTTTCACCCTTGCAAAACTTTTATGGGTTAAAAATAACGAACCACAAACATTTGCAAAAATATCGAAAGTTTTACTACCAAAAGATTATGTCCGTTATATGCTAACAGGTGTTTTCCAAAGTGATTATTCCGACATGTCAGGGACACAAATGATGGATATTATCACTTATGATTATGACAAGGGAATTTTAGACTTCTTAGGCTTAACTAAAGATAATTTTCCTGTAATTGGTTCTAGTTTTAAAATTAGTGGACCTATTCGTCAAAATTTATTACATCAACTAGGGTTAACAAACAAAACGTTAGTCGTTGGCGGAGCCGGAGACCAAGCCGCTAGCGCATTTGGAAATGCAACCTTTACAGATGAAACGATCAATATTAGTCTAGGGTCAAGCGGTGTTGTTTTTGCACCAAGTAGTCTTAAGGTCGATAAAAGTGGTGCTATTCAGACTTTTGCTTATTACGATAAAAATCAATACCATCTCATGGGTGTGACTCAAGGATGTGGAATTTCTCTGAATTGGTTAAGAAAAACGTTTTATGCAACTAACAGCACGTATACTAAATTAGAAGAGGAAGTACTAACAGTTCAATTAAATAAAAAGTTACCGCTCTTTCTCCCATACATTCAAGGTGAGAGAACGCCTATTCTTAATCCTAATGCCCGCGGCGTTATATTCGGGCTGACAAATGAAACTCAACGACCAGAAATTGCTTATGCAGTGTTAGAAGGAATTGCCTTTTCCTTCCGACACTCACTTGACGCTCTTAAAAAACTAGGAGTGAATTCAAAAACAATAAGAGTTTGTGGTGGTGCAGTTAAAAACCGTGTTTTTTTACAAATAATTGCCGACGTTCTTCAAAAAGAATTAATTGTTCCTGATCATGAAGAAACAGGCTGTCTAGGCGTGGCAATAATGGCCGCGATTGGCGTTGGACATTTTGCGACAATAAGTCAAGCTTTTAAACAAATGTCTAATCCAAAAACTACTATAGTAAGCCCAAATACAACTACTATCGAACTTTATAACTATAGGTTCGGTCGCTATCTAACGTTATATGACTCGCTGCTAGATATGTTTGACTAAAAACAAACAATAAAACGGTTTGTTTTGTTTAGTAGAGAACATGTAAACGTTTACATGGAAGGGGGAAATTGCAATGAAAAAACGCACTAGCCTAGGTCTAAACATACTATCTATTTCATGTATATTACTAAGTGGTTGCCAAAAAAGAACAGGAGAAAATATTGTGACAAAAGTTATGACCCCAATTCTAGACAACACTGAAACCTACACTAAAGAACTAGGAGTTCGTTCGTTATTGCCAATTGGTAAAATGCGCGTACATTATAGACCAAGTAAAGGTTGGTTAGGTGATGCTCATCCAATTTATAAAGGTGGTGTTTGGTATTTGTACTATCTTGATTTACCTTTTGATACACCAAATCGCGATGCCTTAATCAATGTTAAACAAGGCTTAGCGATTTCGACCGATTTAGTTAACTGGACAGAAATTAATCCAACAATTGATAATGTTAATCGTCCGTGGTGGGCAATTGCTAATGTTATTAAAGACGATGTCTTATATTCAATGTTCAATGATGTAGTGACAAACAGTGGGTACGGACTTGCTAAAAGCAGTGATCTTCTGAACTTTACTGATTTTGGAGTTGTTTATCCCTATTCTTATGTACTAGGCGACCAACCTCGTGACCCTACTGTCTTTTATGATGAAAAAACCGACCAATTTTATTTTATACATGCTGTTAAAAACACATCCAGAATTTATGACAATGCCCAAGGCGAACTTTATTATTCAACAACTAAAGATTTTATTGACTTTACCATGCCTAAGGTATTGTATAATCCTGGTAGCGCAAATGTCACTGAATGCCCTGAATTGTTCAAAATGGGTGATAAATATTATCTTGTAATGAATTGGGGGACAGATAGAGTTGGCGGTGCAAGATATCGTGTCAGTGATAGTCCAACTGGCCCTTGGAGTGCTCCATTTATTGATACATTCCAATCGACCGAATTTATGGCCCCAAATAGTGCAAGTAATGGCAAGAAACAACTCACATTTGGGTGGGTTCCGACTTATAAAAATAACGAAGATGGCAATAGATGGCAATGGGGTGGCGATTTAGCCTTTCCATTAGAACTTTCTGCTCGTAAAGATGGTTCACTTAAAGCCGCACTTGCGATTGATACACAATTAATTCATGCCGAGAAGACCTATACGTTCACACCAGATGCTTACGATCTTGTTAAGGGTACTGGATGGCATTCATTTAATAATGGTTTTGCTTACAAAGAAGCTAACGCCTATGGTGAAATTTTACTAGATGGTAACTTCCCATACTTTGATTTTAAAACTGATGTGACAATAGGAAGCGATAATAGAGGAGTAGGTGTCAGTTTTAGAACTGGTAACTTAGGTTTTAATGGCTATGAAGTGTATATCGATCCTGTTACTAACCAAATCAACTTCCGGTATCACTTTGAACGCCGAGTAAACCAAGTTTCGGTTCCTATTTCGATTAAACGCAATGAGACAATGCCGTTACGCATTATCGTAGATGGACCTATTGTTGAAATATATTTAAATGATGAATTCGCTCTTTCTACCCGAGCACACATTCCGACAACGAGAAATGCAATTGGTCTTTTTTCTGAATACGGCGCGGCAAAATTTGAGAATATAGAAATATTCAATTTAAAGAAAATATACTAACTAAGGGGGACAGAAATGCATTATTTTCCACGAAAAAACAAGAAATGGTTAGCACTTACAGTTTTAACTATTTTACTAAGCAGTTGTCAAGGACTAACTACAAGTGTAAATACGAGTGACACAAATTCAATTTCAAAACCAGTAATAAAGGAGAATACTATGCTACATTTTACCTTTCCACTTAATGATTCTGAAAACTATCCAAATCCATATATTGGTGATGTTCATCCTTACTACGACCAAAAAACCGAAATGTGGTACATGTACTATCTAGATACGACAGGTCAATTCAATTCCAAACTATTAACAAGTAAAGATGGAATTACATGGACTGAAAATACTGATTTTTGGATTCATAGTAGCCTTGCAAATTATGGTGTACTTAATATTTTTGAAAAAGATGGGACTTACTATTCTTATTATCATGATTTTCACACAAGTAAGAGCACAGATTTAATCAATTGGTATTATGCGGGTGGCGAATATCAAATTCCTCAAGATAAGGCACAATTTCCTGGAGGAATGCGTGACCCGTCAGTTACTTATGATGAAACAACAAACGCTTATTATGCGATCGGGTTAAATTACACGCGGCGTGTTCCTGCCGAAGGTATTTATCAATCCAATCTTGCCATCACAAAAAGTATTGGTGACAATCAATTAGCCTGGGAGCCAAATCATCTAAAAGTATTTACTAATGATCCAATGAGCAAAGATTTTGAATGTCCTCAACTTGTCAAAATTGGTCGTCGCTGGTATGTTGTCGCTTCACAATATGGCAATAGCGTCCACGGTGTTGGCAAAACAAGTTATCTGATTGGTGATGTTGATAAAAATCCTTATGAAGTTGACTGGCAATCCAAACCACTTAACTCCTTAACAACAGAAGATTTATGCGCAGCCCAAATTGCCAAAAAGGATGATAAATTTTACATCTTTGGTTGGATTCCTCGCGATTATAATGCTGGATTTTGGGGCGGATTTATTAATCTTCCAACCGAAGTATACGCCTTAGCAGATGGAAGCTTAGCAACGAGGTTGGAACCTATCGTCGGCGCTAAACTTACGGGAGAAAACGTTGATTCAATGACAACGAAGACAACACTCAATAGTGGCCAAGAATTAGAACTAGATATTTACCTGCGTTTTGACAACGAATATAAGTTTGAAATTAACGCTGGTGCAATTTTGGAATTACGACAAAAAGAAAATAGTTACCGCATTATTATTACAAACACCATTAATAAACCGACCGTCCAAGTGTTTGCGGGAACATATCAATGTTTTAATTATGAACTAAGACCAGGGGCCTTAAACGGCATTAATAATCTAAGAGTTATTGGTGAAGGAAAAAATCTCGAACTTGAATTAAATGACACTTATGTTCTAACAAGTCGTATTGCTCGTAGTCTTACGTTAGATGGCGAAATAGATACAAATATCATTCGTAGCCTTCAAGGGCAAATCAATATTATTTCAGTCTCCTCAAACAAATTAAACTTCCTTGCAGAAATACAATAAAAAAGGAGAAAATGTATGTTAAGCAAAATCAAGAAGACTTTATTTGTTGTCACCACAGCCTTAATTTTAGCGGCCTGTGGACCGTCAACGGCTAGTTCAGGCGAAATCAACCCCGATGATTATGTCTTCCGCATCAATAAAACATGGGATAGAACAGGTATTCGTAACCATTATCATGGAGGATCAAACACTGGTCCGATTGAATGGCTTTCGGTTGAGCCACTCGTTCAATACATCCGTAGTACCGATGAGCTGCATTACTTGCTAGCAGAGGAAATAGTGCACAATGAAGATCATACTTCGACAATTAAAATTCGTGAAAACGCTAAATGGCATACAGGTGAAGATTTTGTTGCAGATGACGTGCTGGCCTTCTTTCATATCAACTTTGTTAGTGTTGTCAATTATTTAGCAAAACCTCTAGAAAAAATTGATGATAAAACAGTTAAAGTTACATGGAAAGAATGGATGGAACCAAATGAACACGTTAAAAACCTTCTCCTTGCGGAAACAAAAGTTGGTTCAGTTCAATATAGTGTGTTTAAAACATACATCGATGCTTGCCAAACAATTTTAAAAAGTCAAGAACGTGCGCCGATTGGATATAAAGATTGGGCTCCTTTTGGTTATATTAACTCCAAAGAGAGTGAAACTCTCTATATGCAAAACTACAACTCATTTAAAGCAATTAACCCTCGCACTTTTATGGCAACCGGCCCTTATAAAGTCGACCGTGTAACACAAAACCAAATGGTACTCGTTAAAAACAAGGATTATTACTTTGCTGACAATGTAAAATTTGGCCAAATTCTTGCTTATAACACACCAGATATTAACGGTGTTTATAACTTACTTTCAACCGACAAAATTGACTATCAAGACGGCCTTGCACCAGAGGCAACATTAAATTCTATTTTAAATCAAAACAAAAAACTTGCGCACCTAAAAATGTTTGATCCAGGTGCGATTGGCCTCGTGTTTAATATGGAAAAAGATATTTGGTCCGATAAAGTTAGAGAGGCATTCCAATACATATTTGACCGTGAAGAAATGAAAAATTCCGGCAATAAGTATGGTATTACTTCTCACTACCCTCTAATGGGAATGGCACCAAGTGAAGCTGAAGCCTGGATGGCAAAACCTGATTTTGAACGAATCACTAAATATAATTTCGATCAAACTAAAGCCACTCAACTACTACAAGCCGCCGGCTGGACGAAAGTTGGCGGTAAGTGGCAAGTTAATGGAAACAACGTTAAATTATCACTAGGCTATGACGGTGGACATCCAGGAATGAGTGGCGTGGCAGAAGGTGTATCTAGTACACTTAATACTTTCGGAATTGAATTAGTATTAAAACGCGCTGCGGACTTTGGCACATGGTTTGATAGTGCTAAAACCGAAGAAAGTGTCTACGACTTTGTTGTTAACTGGACAGATTTAAATATGTCTTTCTCTTATCCCACAGGTTCATTTAATTATGTTCTCAATGATATTAACGGTCCAATTATGCATCTTCCACGTTTTACTCAAGAAGATTTTGATAACGGCGTTATTACTGAAGAGAAATTAGTCGGACAAACAAATATTAGCCTGCCTAAGGCTGATGGAAGTGGTGACACATTCCTTATTAGTGAATATTTACCAACAATGTATTCGCTCACAGAAGAAGAACTACACGCTAAACTTGCAGATATGGTTTTAGGTCTAGCCACAAAAAATTACGGGTTATCGTTTTATCAAAACGTAACCGGCTCCTTTATCAATAAAGATCTAATTGCAAATTTACCATTACAGGAATATATAGAGCAAAACCGTAATGTCACTCACGTACCAAGCGTTGGTAGTGATGAATTTTATGCAGTCGCAAGAACAAATTTCTACTTCTCACAAGGAATCTTATTTTCTAAAGGTTATTACATTCCAAAAGTATAAAAGTAGGTACACTAATGAAAAACTCTTCGATCAATAAGTTGAAAAGAATCCTAACTACCATCGTAACAGTGGTAGGAGGATTCTTCTACAAAACCAGGTTTCTTTGGAAACGTATTGGTTTTGCGCTTGTAACGCTATTTTTAGCAACTGTATTTGGATTCTTTCTTATAAAACTAATGCCTGGTGATCCAATTACAATGTTTGCCAAAAGACTTAGTGATCAACGCCGAATACCGCTTGATGATGCTTATAGACTCGCAACACTTTTATTAAACTACGATCCCAATATCTCAGTTTGGCAACAATTTGTGAATTATACAGCTGGTCTACTTAAAGGTGACTTTGGCACCTCTATGTTTAGAGATGATGTAACTGTAAGTTTGATTGTAAAAGACTTCTTACCCTGGACTTTGTTTGTCTCAAGCCTGGCATTGTTTGTTAGCTTTATAGTTGGCATATTTATGGGCGGACGGATGGCTTACAAGCGACACGGGGTTGGTAATTTACTATCTAACAGTTACATCGTCACATCTGGTGCCGTTCCTGACTATTTATGGGGAATGATACTAATATTCATTTTTGGTGTCACGTTACGCTGGTTTCCGATTCAAGGTAATTATGACATTCTACTAGAGTTTAAGGGTTGGCCATTTATATTAAACGTTTTATATCATGCTTTCTTGCCCATTGTTGCTTTCTCAATTGTTCAAATTGGCGGTTGGGCACTAGCAATGCGCGGATCGGCAATAGGCGTACTCGGTGAAGACTATATTTATGCAGCTAAGGCCCGCGGTTTAAGTGAAAGAAAAATTATTTCTCGCTATCTTCGTCGTAATTCACTACTACCGCTTATTACTTCACTAGCAATGTCTTTTGCTGTCTTATTTGGCGGATCACCCTTGATGGAAGCAATATTTAATTATCCCGGCTTTGGCAGCGAATTTTCTAAAGCCATTGGAACAAGAGATTATTTCCTCATTCAAGGCTTGATGGTCTTTATGAGTTTTGTGATGATTATTGCTAACTTAATCGCAGACTCGCTTTATTCCTTAATCGATCCACGTGTAAGGAGAAATAACTCATAATGAAAAAAATCCTTGCATTCGTTTATAAATGGCTGAAGTTTGGTTTATTAGCTACTAAGAAATTTTTTATTACACTATTTAAGACTTTAACATATAACAACAAAACAAGAATGGGATTTGCAATATTAGCCTTTTTTGCACTTATTGCTATTTTTGGTCCACTTATATTTCCTTATAACGCCCTTACTAATGAAGTAAATAAATTTGCCCCACCTTCATTCGAGCACATTCTTGGAACTGATAATCTCGGTCGTGACTTATTTAGACAAATGATTAATGGAAGCCGCGATGTTCTAATTATTGCGTTATTCACATCTTTATTTACAATTATCATTTCGATTACTGTCGGTATATCATCGGGCTTTATTGGTGGTGCTTATGATCGTGTCATCCAAACAATTACTAATTTATTTCTGACAATCCCTAGTTTTCCTATCATGATTATCATGGCGTCGTTTTTTACAATCGAAGATCCGATCACCTTTGCCATCGTTCTTAGTATTTGGAATTGGGCAGGACTCTCACGTGCTATTCGCTCGCAAGTTATTTCTTTAAAAGAACGTGATTTTATCCAAATTTGCACTGTGATGGGAATGAGTAAATCACATATTATTTTTAAAGAATTAATGCCGAATATTTCTTCCTATATTTTCATTAATTTTATTTTGATTATGCGTAATGCGATTACGGCAAGTGTGGGCATTATGATGTTAGGTTTAGCTGCATTCGAACCATCAAACTGGGGTGCGATTTTATTAAGAGCAAAGGATATAGGAGCACTTTTAATTCCAGAAGCAACAATATTTTGGTTGACGCCGATTATTACAATTGGAATTTTCCAAACTGGCTCGATTTTACTCGCTAGTGGATTAGATGAAGCGCTTAATCCGCGATTAAGGAAAAACTAAAATGGAACAAACAAATAAATATATTTACGACAAGGATAACATCATCGAACTAGATAATTTATCAATTGATTATGTTATGAAACATGTTTCTTTGCGCGCAAATAAGAATATTTCATTGAAGATTAAACGCAACTCCTTTACTGCCTTTGTTGGTGAATCTGGAAGTGGGAAAACGACTTTAGCTGTCTCGTTTATTGACTGTTTAGTTGAACCAGGCGTTATTAGTGAAGGCCAAGTTTTATTTCATAGCAAAAACGGTGAAGTCATCAATATTAATAAACTAAATGACCACGAAAAACGCAACTTTCGATGGAATAAGATTTCCATGGTTTTCCAAGGAGCACAAAGTTCTCTCAACCCGGTTATGACAATTTACAGCCAGTTTAAAGAAACATACGTTCAACATCGCCCCAAGGCCAAAGAAGAAGAAATAAAAGCAAAAAGCACGGAAGTACTAAAAATTGTCAATCTTGATGCGCCTCGAATTTTAAAAATGTATCCGCATGAATTAAGCGGAGGGATGAAGCAAAGAGTAATGATTGCCTTTGCCTTAATTCTTGATCCAGAACTAATCATTCTTGATGAACCAACAACGGCACTTGATGTCATTACACAGGAATATATATTTAGCATACTAAAAAACATTAATAAAACATTAGGTATTACGATGGTTTTACTCACCCATGATATCGCAATTGTTGCGCGTTATGCTGATTATATCGCTGTCATGTATGGCGGTGAAATCATGGAATATGGTAATGTTGATGAAGTTTTTGAATATAAATATCACCCCTATACTGAAGGCTTAATTAGAGCGACTCCCTCCTTAATTTTACCACTAGACGAAATGCGGCCGATTGAAGGAAATCCTGTTAGTTTAGTCGATAAATGTATAGGTTGTATTTTTGCACCTCGCTGCCCGAAAAAATTTAATAGATGCGAAATAGAAGAGCCAGTTACCGTCACTGTCAAAACTGATCACTATGTAAAATGTCATCTTTACAATATGGAGGGAAATACTCATGAATAATCCTATAATTGAATTAAAAGACATCGACATGAATTTTGCACGGCGTGGGAACCTCCTTCGCGGCGAACGCAAAGTTCATGTCTTAAAGAAACTTAATTTGGAAATATACCCAGGCGAGATTTTAGCAGTCGTTGGTGAATCAGGCTGCGGCAAGACTACGGTTGGCAAAATAATTACGGGCTTACTTAAACCTTCAAAAGGTACACTCTTATACAATGGAGATAGTGTTTATAAACTAATTGGTTTTGGTAATAAAGAATACAAGGCTTGTGTCCAGTTTATTCAACAAGACTCTTACGCTGCACTTAATCCTGTTCGGACTATTTTTCAATCACTTTCGGCTCCAATTCGTGTGAAAAATAGACATATCTCACAAGAGGAAATAAGACGTTTAGTTCTTGCAAATCTTGTCAAAGTCGGTTTGACGCCACCCGAAGAAATAATTATGAAATATCCGCACCAGTTAAGTGGTGGACAAAGGCAAAGAGTCTTAATGGCAAGAGCGATTTCCTTAGACCCTAAACTAATTGTTGCCGATGAGCCTGTAAGTATGATTGATGTTTCATTAAGACTTTCTATTCTTAATCTCATGATTAAATTAAACAAAGAAATGAACATATCATTCGTTTATATTACTCACGATTTAGCTACAGCTCGCTATATCGCTAATAATGGTCGTATTGCTGTTATGTATTTAGGTGAAATTGTCGAGATTAATGAAGTTAATGATCTATTACAAAACCCACGTCATCCATATACACAAGCACTAATTGCCTCAGTCCCAGTTCCCGACCCCAAGATAGCCAAACTTGATAAAAAAATTCCTATTAAATCAATGGATTTGATGAATTTAGAAAAACGTGACGACGGTTGTAGTTTCTATCCACGCTGTCCTTATGGTTTTGAAGCATGTAAGCATGGCGAAATTCCATATAAATCAATTGCAGAATGTCGTGTTAAGTGTATCAAAGAGGACATAAAATGAAATTTTTCTTTACCTTTTCCATCTTGCTAATAATTCTTGCTTTGCTCAGCATAATCCTAACTGATGTTGGGAGTAACGAGCGGACACTTTCATATTATTCTTTAGCAATAAGTCTCATAATTAGCATTGCAAGCGCTGTGATGATTAAGAGGCAAAGTAAATGAAAAAGAAACTACTATCTTCAGTGTCCATTGTTGCACTCATTTCGTTAACAAGTTGCGGAAAATCTGCAGCAACGAAAATAATAGAATATGCAAAATTATATGATCGATTTTTAACACAAAAAGTAGTTGAAAATCCCGTTGATCACACCAAGGCTTCATACGGATATACGGAAAATAATCAACAGGGTCATCTTAATTGGTATTACGGCGAATATGTAAACGCTCACTTTTCGCCCTTTGTTTATAGTGCTAAAGACGGTCAGTTTGCTAAAGGCGATAAACATTTAAAGTACGCTAATATGAGCGGTGAAAATGTTGCACGTAAATGGGTATCAACTTATGAAGGTTTACTTCATATCGATGGAAAGTTAATAGCAAATAGTAACTCTACTCTGATGATATTTATCAACAATATTTTGGCTAAGCAAGTCGAACTTTTGGAAAAAACTAACAAGTATATTGACGTACAAAAAGAAGTGACACTTGGAGATGAAGTAATATTTCTTATTAGTGGCGATGTTGACTTTAATCCTGCAATTCACTTTGGTGGAAAAAATCAGGAATTACTACATTATGATGCCGCTAAAGACACAGCTCTCCCCTTTGTGGGTGATGTTCATCCACTATATGTTGACGGACAGTTACGAAATTATTATTTATCAACGAATGGGCGCTATACAGCAGATATGGCTATAAGTGATGACTTAGTCGTGTTTAAAGATACAGACACCAAAACCTCAGCAACTAAGCCCCCACCGACTGAAGGTTTTGCGACTCGTGTGTTTGAATATGATGGTAATTTTTATAGCTTCTACGGAGCTTATGATGGCTTTGAATATAGCAAAAGTAGTGATGGCTATACATTTGAAAATGGTGTTGAACTAGATGACAATTTTAATGTCTTGGGTCAGTTAAAAATTGATCCACGCTACATTTGGGGTCGTGACCCTTACGCCTTCTTTGATGAAGACATTGGTCGCTACCGTGTGATTTCGATGAACTACGTACAAGACCGCACACAATCACAACTGCCAATTATCGATTTAGCGCTTTATACAAGTGTTGACAAAAGTCCGCATCTTTATCAAAAAACAGCTTTGCCACTTATTAATTTTGGTTCAACTAATGTTGAACCAGAAGTGCCAATGATGATGAAGTTTGCTAATCGCTGGTATTTATTTGCTTGTATGAGTGGACGCACAAATAACTACGTTGGACCACTCTCATATTGGATTGGCGATGAGAATACACCTATTGATCAAGTTGATTGGAACTCTAAACAGGAATTTCTGTTAACTGGTGATGATTTGTGCGCATCACAAATTGTTGAAATTGAAGGACGTTATTACATGTATGGATGGATTCCGCAACAAGCATTTAATTCGCCGTGGGGCGGAACGATTAATCTTCCACAAGAAGTATATCAAGTCGAGGACGGCAAGCTTGCAGTTCGTCTTGATGATTACTTGCAGGAAAAGTTGTCAAAAGGAATGATAAGTGATTTGGCGGATGAATCTTTTATTACTAAAGGAGAATTTGTTAAGGAAACGGGATATTTACGTACGAGTAGTTTACTAGATGGACTTGCTTCTCTCCAATTCAAGGAAAGTTATGACCGTGCCATTCTTAATTTAAAAAGTTCTAATCTTGATGAAAACACAGTCATCGGTGTTGAATTGGTCAATGGAACCAGCGTCTTCCAAGTTAGATATAGTGGAAGGTCTAATAATATTCAAATAAATCGAAAGGGGGTGGGTGTTACTTATAGTAAATTCGATATTATCGAATCAAATCTTAGTAGTTTAGACATGACAATTGTCGCAGAAGGAAATATGTTAGAAGTGTTTATTAATGGAAGATATGCAACATGTGCACGAATTGATGAGACACTAAATAATTTTCAAGCAAGATTTTACACGAATAAAGAAGAGATAAGATTAGATCAATTCAATGTTAGTAAATTAGCCTCAAAACTTAATTTTCAAGACAACAAATGAAAGGAATTTGTATGAAAAAGAAAATCGGACTATTAATGCTATCGGCAGTAGCTCTGAGTGCCTGCGGACCCGCAGTCTCAGAAATTGCCAGTGACGATACTAGTATTTCTACCTCTACTACACAAACGTCTTCAACCTCACAACCTGATGCTGAACGGCAAGTACAAACTTACGTCGATTGGGATTTTGACCAACTCGAAGTAGGCGCAGATATTCCTAACACCGCTGGTGAAGGTGCAGGATTTGCCGCATTCCGTAAAGATTCTAATGATGAAGTTTGGGTTCGTTCGAAAAATCCACACGATTGGGCAGCTATGTTTTTTGGCACACCAGACCCAGTTGAAGGTGGAGAAGTATTTCTAAAAGATTTTGCTATTAGTTCGCAAGTTATGCTTCCAAGTGCGACTGCTAGTGATGGCTTATCAAATGACGGTGGATTTCCACTTTTAGTTGGTCCAGTCGGCCGTTACGATGCTGCGATTGCCTTTAATGAGGAAGAATCTTCAATCAATGTTTGGCACGCAGGTAATACCGACGGTGGTCCAGTCGCAACCACCCAAGTTAAAGAAGAATGGGGCGATCGCGGAAGTAAGGCCGATATCGTCAACCTATACAAAGATGTTGTCTATACAATAACAGTTGCCGGAAAATATGAAGGCATGACCGAAGAAGGTGATGAATTCTTTACACTATTCATGTTCGTTAATGACCGCTTAATGGTTAAAAAATCAGGTCTTGCCTATTGGACCGGCGGATTTGGTATTCGTGGATGGCAATCCGCAATTGAATATAATTCAATTAAAGTCACAGATTTCCCACTAGTTTGCCCAGATGGAATTAACCATTATGATGGCGAAAATGGTGGTTCTTATGAACCTACCAAGTTAGCAACACCAGTTGCTACACTTACAGACAAAGTATTAAGTTGGGCAGCAGTTGAAGGTAGTGGTTATTACGCTATATTTAACGGCACAGCAAAAATTGCAACGACCAGTGAACTTAGCTACGATGTTAGCGCATTAGCAGCTGGTGAATACAACTTAAGTGTTCGTGCAATGAGCAATCAAAACCGCTACGTTCATGGCGAACTAAGCGAAGCAGTTACTTTTACCGTTGAAGGTGAAGAACAATTATTTACATACCTAAATTGGAATTTCTCCGATTTAGCAGTTGGTGCAGACATGCCCTTTGTTGGAAATGATCCACTCGGCTATAAGGTAGTTGAACATGATGAAAGACATTGGGTTCAAACAAAACAAAAAGCTGGCTGGAATGCTGTTTTCTTTGGTGTCAGCGATGGCGAAAAAGAAGTATTTCCTACTAATGCCGCTTTTAGTTTAACTTTACACAATCCTAATAATGAAACTGCTGAAGCTGGTGTTTGTTTAATGGTCGGCGGTTCAGGCCGTTATGATGTTGGTGTTTTTATGAATGGTGCCGACTCTTCGATTAATGTTTGGGAAGCAGGAAATACTGATAACGGCCCAGTCGCTACTACAGTTCATAATGAAGGCTGGGGCGATAGAGGTAGTAAAGTTGAGTCACTTAATCTTGCTAACCTTGTCGATGTCGAACTTGAAGTCATTTATAAGGAAAGCCCAACCGAAATGGGTAAGTTCACAATTTACGTTTTTGTTGGTGATGTTTTAGTTATTGAAAAAGCTGGTCTAACTTTAAAGTCAGGTGGCTTTGGTTTACGCTCCTTAAATGGAGAAGTTTTATATACAGATTTATTTATTACAAGTGCACCTAGTAAAGGTCCAGACGGAATTACTGTAATTGCGTAGTTTTAGTTTGTATGTCTACTAATATATTATTCAAAGGAGCGAAGATTATGAGTGAAAAAATATTTTACCGCCCAAAAACGGGCGTTTGTGCCGATTTTATTCCCTTTTACGATGAGGGGGAGTTTAAGTTATACTTCCTGCGTGATTATCGTGATCGTGAAAATCATGGTGAAGGAACACCGTGGCAGTTAACGATGACGAAAGACCTTGTCAATTTTACCGACGAGATTGAAGTTTTACCGCGTGGCAGCCAAGAAGAACAAGACTTATATGTGTTCACTGGCTGTGTCAATAAGATTGATGATATTTATCATATCTTTTATACAGGGCACAATCCCCACCTAAGAAAACTTGGAAGACCTGAACAGGCTGTGATGCATGCGATTAGTCGTGATGGTATCAACTTTAGTAAGGTTCCCGAAGACACTTTTTTCGCTCCTGAAGAAGCTTATGAAATGCATGATTGGCGTGATCCTTTTGTCTACTATGATGAAAAAGCCGGACATTACAAGATGCTCTTAGCCGCTCGTAATAAGGAAGGTGCACTTATCCGTAAGGGTTGTACGACAGTTTGTTCTTCAACTGACTTAAAAAAATGGGATCTTGTTGGAAATGTTTTAGATCCTAAGGCGTATTTTACACACGAATGTCCTGATTATTTTGAAATAAATGGTTGGAAATACATTATTTTCTCTGAATTCAGTGACCGCTGTGTGACAAGATACAAGATGAGTCGTGATGGAATTAAATGGATTACACCAAAAGTTGATAGTTTTGATGGCCGAGCCTATTATGCCGCCAAAAGCGCTTACGACGGAAAAAACCGCTATTTATTCGGCTGGATTCCCACTAAAAAGGAAACAGATCATGATTCTTGGGATTGGGGTGGCGACCTCGCCATTCACCAAATTTACCAAGGAAAAAATGGCATACTTTATACGAAAATGCCAGATGCTGTAAAAACATCTTTTACTAAAGAAATTTACAATATTAAAAAGTTACAGTTTGGTAATACTAAAGCCGATGAAATTTTAAAAATCGATACTAAAGGACATAAGACTTATATGCTAGAATTTGAAATTCAGGTTGGTAAAGAAGCAACAGGGGCAGGTGTGTTACTAAATTACGACGAGAAAAATGATCGTGGTTATACATATACGCTTAATATGCACAATAACTTATTTGCCTTTGATGTTTATCCTAATCAACCTTGGAATCTTAGTAATTTCGTTAATGTTCACCGTCCACTTACTATAAAAAAAACTTATTCTATAAAAGTTTTGGTTGAGGGTGATATTGCCGTTGCTTATTTAGATGACAAATTCGCACTATCTTCGAGGATGTATCCTCTAAGTCGCGATTTATCTGAACTGGCTCTTATTGCGAAAAATGGTAAAGTTACAGTCTTAAACTTATCGTTAAAAGTTCGCGAATAGTTTAAAATTTAGATTATTTTGAACCCCAAAAGTTAATAACTAACTCGCGGGGTTTTTTCATAACTGTAGATGTCTCTATCCTTTATTATCAAAAAATAAATTAATAGTATTTCGCTATTTATTAATGTCATGATTTGATAATTTAGTAACAATGTTTGTTTTAGTGTAAAATATACTAGAGGTGATAATTATGTTAGTAATTGGAAATAAAGCTCCGGGATTTAGTCTACTTGATAAAGATGGTAATATTGTGAGCCTAAGAGACTTTGTCGGCAAAAAAGTTATCTTATACTTTTATCCTAAAGATAATACACCAGGTTGCACTGTGCAAGCGCAGGGTTTTAGAGATATGTATGATCAATTTAAAGCACTTGATGTCGTCGTGATTGGTGTTAGTAAAGATAGCGTTAAGTCGCATCAAAAGTTTTGTCGTGACTTTGATTTACCCTTTATTCTTCTGGCCGATGAGGAGCGCAAGGCTTTAGAAGCTTATGGTGTCACAAAAGCAGGATCCATGTATGGTAAGCCAGTAGTTAAAACTTTAAGGACAACCTTTCTTATCGATGAATTTGGGCTAATTGAACAAATATGGCCAGAAGTTGATCCTAAGGAAAATGCGGCCGAGATTTTACAATATTTAAAACTACACAGTTAACCTCTTTATGAGGTTTTCTTTTATAAAGGAGGCCAATATGTCCAAACTATATTGCCGTTTTTATCAATTTGTTATTCGCATTGTGTCGCCTTTTCTTAAGTGGCGCGAACCTGTCATCCTCCATTCATATTTAGAAGTTGTAAATACACTAAAGGCTCAAGATAAGAAACACGTTTTACTTGTCACCGATGTCGGCCTTGCTAAACTGCAACTTTATAGTGATTTAGTAAGTGTGCTCGAACGTAACCGCATTGAAGTAACAGTATTTAAAGAAGCAACACCTAACCCGACAATTAGCCAGGCGGAAAAAGCATTAGCAATGTATCACGAGCATAAATGTGATGCCCTTATTGGCTTTGGCGGTGGCTCACCTCTAGACGTTACAAAAGTGGTTGCCGCTAAAATCGCACGTCCGAACAAGAGCATTTTAAAAATGAAGGGTATCTTAAAAGTGCATGCTAAGATTCCTCTTTTAATTGCCGTCCCGACTACATCAGGGACAGGCAGTGAAGCAACACTTGCCGCAGTGATTATTGATGAGGCAACAAGAAGTAAATATGCGATTAATGATCCAAGTTTATTTCCCCATTATGCACTCTTACTTCCTGAGTTAACGATAGGTCTACCTAAACACATTACCGCGGAGACAGGGATGGATGTTTTAACGCATGCGGTTGAAGCTTATATTGGGCGTAGCAACACAAAATACACGCGGGCTAAAG